>ERZ826764.768-NODE-768-length-43064-cov-4.506568_pt1 | contig 43064 bp, 76 predicted proteins | sample MGYA00519870_ERZ826764 | MGnify/ENA primary metagenome ERZ826764 (study PRJEB31778, sample SAMEA3449239) | human gut metagenome | biome: human gut; feature: human-associated habitat; material: faeces | place: United Kingdom | collected 2010/2012 ...
TTTTGTTGAAGTTTCTTTATATTTTATTTTATCTAGCACAACAAGTTAAATTAAATTTATATTATTTCAGCATAACATCGAATAAATCCATGCTTTCTTATTTGACTCAGCAATATTATATGCTATAATCCTTTGCAAAGATTCTTCCAATAGTCAAATCTTCCTTGGACAGACTGAGCAGAAGATGTGCCACTTGTGCAATACTGAACATATTCCATATTATCACCATAGCTATCTACAAATGTCTGCACAATATTTACAAATTCATCAAAGTCTTTTTCATTCTTCACGCATGTATATGCAGCATATAACATCATCGGAAGAGAAGTAGACTTGAGATTAAGTTTTTCTTCAAATTTTTCATCCAAGAATGCCAGAGCAGATTTCAATAAAATAATATCTTTCTCATCAACATGTTCATTATACCATTCTACAAATGTATCAATATCTTTCGCTCTGAATGATGTAAAATCATTATCATCTGTAGTGTTAATCAACATAAGTGTCTGACGCACAATATCATTCGCAACATCTTTCTTTAACTGTGTTGGCGATAATACTTTTGCAAAGAATGGATGATTCGCAACATCAAAGATAATTGCACTAACTTCATCACTCTCTAATGATTTTCTCTTCTGAGTGTTTGATAATGGTTTACCACCATTCTGTCTACGGAACATCTCACGAATATCTTCATCTGTACAATCAGAAAAGATATACTGTATCATTTCATAGTCGTTAATTTTATCCTGGACAACTTCATCCAATTGTGAGAATTTTTTACCTGCAATGTTATATACAGTGCCTTCGATTGCTACTGGTTTCAGCTTTTGATTTAATTTGAATCCATCAGTTAAAAAATCTCTGATAGTTGTACTACGCTGAACACCGTCAAATACATATCTGATTTTATCTTCTTTTTCTTCTGAACGAATCGGATCAACAGGATAGTTGCGAAGCATTGAGTCGATTAATAAGCTCTGCTCATAATTTTTCCATTGTCCTTCTTTTCGCTGTAGTTTATGGAACATATTGTATTTTCCATTTTTCATATCTCGTGCAAATGATTTGACAGTTTGTGTCTTTCTGTTGAACTCCATATACAACACCTCCAATTTTTGATATTTTTACATTATCACAATTGGAAAATATTGTAAAGGACAAGTTTGCTTTAAGATAGGGCAGTAGTGAACTGCCCTTTCAGGAGAAGAGATCATATGAAAAGTTATGTCTCTTTGAAGAGTAAATATGAAACAAGAAAAATATATAGAAAGATAGGTATTTGCCCGAAGCGGTTTGACAGTCCGATGTCGTGCGCTTGTTTCCATATAGGTGTGTTTGGTCTACACTACGGGCTTTGATGTGATTATAAATCTGCTAAAGAAGCTTGTTCAACTTTTTTAATTCCATCTTCACCAAAATATTTTTCAAATTCTTCATCTACTTCAATATCTTTGTATAACCCTACCATATCCAATGAAGACCATCCGATAATCATTTGAATTACATTATCTGGAAGACCGCTACGTGCACAATTTGTCGTAAAATAGTGCCTCAGGCTATGCCAGTAAAACGGGATATCTAATATTTTACTAAATGTTTCAGCCCAACTATCCAATGTATCTGTAGAAATTTGTTCATCAACATATGTATTTCCTATTTTTTTAGGGAATAACCATTCAGAAGTAATATTATTTTCTTCTCTATATTTAAGCCATAAATCTAAATATGGTTTAAATGGTTTTACTAATGTATATACAATAAGTTGCTTTCCTCTTGATCCTCTACCTTTAGTAGTGATAGTTTCGGGAGTTTTATATAAAGAACCATAAATGATATTCTCATCATCGAAGTATGAAACTTTAAAACGTGGCAATTCACTTTTACGTCTACCATTATTCATAGCCATGCTTAACATACATGCTTTATCATATTGTTCCTTTTCAACAAGATAATCTAATAAACCTTGTAATTGTTCTTCTGTGAATACAGTTTTCTTTAATACTTTTTCATTTGTTGGATTTTCTATTTTACGAATAATTGGACGAAATCCTTCATACTCATCATCTAACATATTTTCAACATAATTACTAAGAGATGAGAGAGTAGATTTAACTCTTTTGATTCTTGCAGGACTCCATTTCAATTCAGTTAAACAATAACTTTGATACTTAGAAATTTCACGTTTAGACAAATTAATAAAAAATTTGTTGTTGCATTTTTCTAATAGATATACCCAAAAAATATTAAGATCGTGAGCATATGCATCAATTGTTGATCTTGCTCTGTCTACTGATACAAGATAATCTAAAAAGTCATTTCCTAATTCAACATTATCTGGATTAACTTGCTGTAATTTTTCTGGTGTCGTTAAAACATTATATTGTACAGTTCTTCCTGCCATTTGCTCACTTCCTTTCATAAATTTTTATAAAAGAGACAGTATTAAAACTGTCTCTCTATGTACTTGATATTTATTTAGCCCAACTATCAAAATTTTCAATAATCCATTTGCGTCCTTTTTCAGTCCATTTCAAACAAGGTGCAGAATTATCGTTTTCATAACTCTGATAATCAGCATAATGTTCCGTTATGAGCCATGCGTAATCTGCACGTGGATTCCATACACCAGATTGCTTCCAGATGATTCCGTTTTTATTCATAATTTGATTTAATCTCATTGCACTTCTAAGACCTAAATCTTTTGCAATAATAGTCGTAGAAATTAAACCATCTTTGTTAAGAACATTATCATGATATTCTGCTTTTGGAATTAATGGGGCAGTAGCTTTAGCAACTTCTAATTCTGATAATTTCTTAGAAGCTACAACAGCATCTTGTCCACCTTTGTAAATTGATAATAATAAATTTGCCGTTAGTTGTTCATCAGAATTAATGATTTGTCTCATTGTAAAATATTCTCTTCTTAAATTCTTTCGGATTTCTTTTGCCTTATCAGTTCTCATGAATCCAACAAGTAAAACATATCCTTGTTCAGAAAGAAGATAACAATGTTTTTGTCGGTTACTGGTTACAAATCCTAAACCGATAGCGTCGGTTTTGAAATTATCATCACACAAATCAAGAATATCAACGCCAATCTCAAATTCATCATAATTTTGAATGATTAAATCTTGTATATCATTCATCCTTACACCATGAATTTCAGCTACAGTTCTTGCTAGTATGACTTTTTGATCTTCGCCAAAGCCACCTTCTACAACAGGAATATTCATTCCCATAAATTTTTGAGTTCCATTAATTTTGATTTCGTTTTTCATTAAAAATTCCTCCAATAATACAATTGAAGGTAGAGATAAGCCTACGCTTGTAATTCTCTTTATTGGTCTAACTGACCAACCAGTTAATATTTATAGAGGTTCAGAGATAGGAGAATACCAACCATCCTATATTTACTCTTTAAGGGATTATCCATCCCACCCAATAATTAATTCTCCATTGAACAAAACAATCCAATGGATATAAAAAGAGTGCGTAAGCTATGACACCTACACACTCTAAAAGGAGATCTATTTCTATTATAAAGATAGATTACACTTTAAAAATACGACAAAGCATATGTAAAGTTTCAATATCTTCTTTAGGAAGAGTCACATTTACATATTCTTCATCATCCATATCACAATCTACGCAATCATGATGACAACAGCAATCGTAACAATTGCCTAACTCTAAGTCATCTGCAAAATCATCATATTCATCGTCAACATTTTCTTTTAACTCAACAAAGTAAGTTTTAGCAGTTTCTACTTGTGGTAAAAGTGCTCTATTACATTCGTCAAGAATATAAGTTGCATCTGCTTCATTTAGAAGATAACCGTCTTTTCGTTTAGCAGGCTCAACCCAGATTTCAGGTGTATCATGATTACTGATTCTTGCACATAACGTAATTATAAATTCATCTTCATATCCATCAATCTCAGGATCATGAAAATTTATATTAGCAAGCTCATAATCATAGTCAGTAAGAAAATTAATGATTTTTCTTGCATTGTCATATTTTGCAAAGATTGAAATATCTATAGATTCATCTGATTTAGATGCATAATATCGTCTATTAAATTCAGAATCCATAGCTTCACAAAATTTATAAATATCTTCAAAACAAATAGTTGGAATTTTATTCATATAATCAGTCCTCTTATTATTACGCATTAATAAGTTCTTTAAGTGCCTTTGCTGGTTTAAATTTAGGGACTTTACATGCTGGAACCATAATTGCAGCCCCTGTCTGTGGGTTCCTAGCCTGTCTCTCAGCTCTTTCAACAACTTCAAATGTTCCAAATCCAACAATAGAAAGTTTCTCACCTGCTACCAAAGCATTTGTAATTACTTTAATTACAGCATTAATAGCTTCCTCAGAATCTTTTTTTGTCCATTCTGTTTCTTTTGCGACTGCATCTACAAATTCAATTTTTGTCATTTATAAAACCTCTTTCTTCTATATATTTATACTAAAATAGGAGAGTAGCGGTGTACTCTCCATATCAATTAATCCAATTGAATGTCATATAAACAAACTAAACCATCCTGTCCCACAACAGATATAGTCTGTTCAGGACGATTAGTTTTTCTAATAGACATTGCATATTGGTCTGTTCCTGAACAACATCCTGATTCAATAACCTTTGCATTATATACAGTAGTTAGCCCGTTTAAATGTCTATGTCCTAATAACACAATATCTGGTTTAATTCCAAACATCATTGTAAAATTTTGAACAACACTTGCAGGATTATCTTTATGACCATGTGACGCAAAGACATTATTTCCTCGAATATTAAACATTGCAATTTCAGGATCAATATTATTTTCACAAATATCAATATTATTTATATTTTGTAATTTTGCTTTTAAATAAAATGGCAATAATACATCCATATTTTCTCCATCTAAAGAATCTTCTTTCTTAGGAGAAATTCTTGAATGATTACCAGGTGTAACATATACATAAATATGATTAAAATGATTTGCAATTTTAATTAACATTACAGAAATTAATTCTGAAATATATTTGAATTGTTCCATTAAATCCATGTTGTTTTGCAACCGAAGATTATTATGGATAATGCCAGATAGAATTTCACCGATGACTAGATAACAATTTTCAGATTTATGTAAATCTCTAATTTTAAGAATTTCGGATGTGAATTTTTCGATTCGTTCTTTTAGAATATCTTGATTAAATGTATTATTCCAAGTATTAATCTCAATTCCTGTGTGAATGTCAGTGAGATGTACCAATAAATCAGTATTACTATTAAAAGTATGATATTGTACTTTTAAATCAGTTGGCTCTACATTCTCACAAATAATTCTTTTAATCATTTCAGAATAAGATTCCTTACGAGCTTCTTGCCTAATTTGACGATTATATTCAACTCTTGCGTCAGATAATTTCTGACGTTCTTTCTTTAATCTAATAATTTCATCAGATTCAGAAATACTCATTGATGTTGGTTCATGTACCCATCCTGCATCTAAGTATTCATACAAAAGTTTACTTCCTTTACGGATAGTATCTCTATGTTCAGATTCCCCATTGTAATCTGATCTGAAATCAGCGATATCTTGCCATTCAATGTTTGAATCTTTCTGTTTACGTTTTAATAAATCTAGCTGTTGTTCTAAAAACTCAACTTTATTTATATCATCCACCACCCAACTTATTCTTCTTCTGGAAGTTCTACACTAATATTGAAGTCAATTGTTTCTGTTCCTTCTGGTAAGGCATCAATGACTTCTTGAGTAATGTTTTCACCTGTATCTGTATCAATAAGATTTAGATCATGTAATGAAATATTTTTAAGCTGAATATTCTTCTTACGTGGAGTGGTTTTACTTTTAATTTCGTTAATCTTGATCATGTTTTCTTCTCCTTGAAATTTATATATTTGCAATAAAATAGAAGAGTAGTGATAACCACTCTTCCTAGATAATTTCGTCTAAACTTTTAATAATTCTATCTGCTACTTTGTACTCGATAGCTTCTTTTGCAGATAGATACCAGTCATTTTCAAAGTTTTCATAGAATATATCTTCTGGTATATTTGTTCTGGATAATACAAATTTACCAAGTTCATCAATTTGTCGTTGATAATTTAAAATAGCAGCAACTACATCATTATAAGAACCACTAAATTGTCCTGCTCCTTTATGAATGAGGAATTCAGCAGAAGGTAGAGTTAGTCGTTCATGACAAGCAAGATAAATAAAACATCCACTTGAAGCCGCCATACCGACATTTACTCCAACGACAGGAGTTTGACTAAGTGAGATTGTATCAACAAGACAATTATTTACTTCTAAATCTCCACCAGGACTAAAGAATACAACTTTAATTTTAGTACGTTCATTAATAGGAATGTTCTTTTGTTTATCTTCAAAATTCCATTGCATAATCATTTTGGCATATTCCAATGTCATAGTGGTAATCTCATCGTCAATCCAGATTATTCTATTTTCGTAATTTTTATAAAATTGAAGTAGAGATGGATCTGGTAATTGAAGGTTTTCTGCATTTTGTGGAATAGCAATATCAAGATATGCTGTATCTGCTTTTTTTTTATTTGTCATAGGCTATAATACCTCGATTTTCGTAATATTTTTATAATGAAATTTTTGTTCCGCTATTAACGGCAACAACTTTTGTAGATTTTAAGCAATCTGCAATTGCATTTTCTAAGTCATGTTTAAATTCTATTTTATTTGAATCACTATGAACTAAATAAATCTTCTCGCAATTGATAGATTTGTAATAATTTAGCATCTCATTTCTTTGCATATGACTTGAGAACGATTTCAAATCGTAAATTTGTGCTTTATTTTTATAAGGTTTACCATTAATATTAATTGTTTTATGGTCTTTCCCATATTTTATCTTCCAAGCTAACGTATTTTCGCCTGAGTAGCCCATAAATAATATACAGTCATTTTCATTTGGTAAAATACTTTGTGTCCATTTTACAGACCGTCCTGCTGTCAACATTCCAGAACTACTTAAAATAATTTTTGCACTTTTATCTGCAATAGCAGCTTTACTGGATTCTGGTTGAATAACTCTTTTGATATTATTCCATGACATTATTTCATCAAATAATTCTTTTTTCTCTCCATCTAAAATAGAAGAATAACAATCTAAAAGTCTATTAGCCAACGGGCTGTCAATTAGAATTGGTATTTTAAAATTTTCATCTTTGCCAAATAATGAGTATAAAATCCACAAGATATATGGTGTTCTATCAAGAGAAAATGATGGAATTAAAACACGACTATTATTATCAATACAATATTGTTCAACAACTGATTTTATTTTTGTGACATCTTTTTTATATGTTTCTTTTGTACATTGTCTTTCTTTACTTGCGTATGTGCATTCCATAATTGCAATATTTGCCGATGTAACAGGTTTAAAATTTTCAACAAAAACTCTTGTGTCTTGTGTAGAAATATTTCCTAAGTCACTAGAAAATAATATTTTTCTTGTACGAGAACCACCATTTATATACACTTCACATTGTTTTGATAACAATATATGACCTGCATCTGTATATCGAATGGCTAAGTCATCAGATAAAGAAACTATTTTATCAGAATCAATTTCTTCAATATACTCAAGGGTTTTATATACCACATCTTCTGTATAAAATGGTTCATAATTTCTATCATTTTTCAAATTTATGACTTCAACATCACGACAATTTATAAAACTACTATCAAGCCACATTTCTTTTAAAATAGAAATAGATCCTTTTGGAACAATAATTTTCGCATTACATTTCCCACGAGCATATAATGTCGGAATCATCCCTATATGATCTTGGTGAACATGTCCGATAATAATATATTGTAATTCTTGTGGACGTATTTTTTGAATATATTTCATATTAGCTTTATAATTTTCTAATACAGTGTGTTCACCTTGAATCATCCCACATTCAAAAAGATAACAACTATTAGAAGTTTTTATCCTAGTACAACTACCAGTAACTCCTTCCGCATTGCCCCCTATAATTTCAATGTTTACTTCATGCTTTTTCTTTCCGATGGTAACTTACCACCTTTCCTATATATTTTATCTTGCTTTTCTACTATTTATATTCCACAACACTTAATCCATTATGGTAATCATCTAATGCCTTATTAATAGCATTACATTCTCTATAGTAGTATTTATTCTTACCACTATATGTCTTAAAAATGTCTTCATGAAACTTAAACCCTTTCTTCATAAGATATTCCATTTCTTTTTTACTAATTGCTTTTATAACAATTCACGTCCTTTGCATTTATTTCTCCAAGTAGGAGAGTAACGTACAGGGTAGGATTTGAACCCACGGATGGTTTTATCCATCAAATGCTTTCAAGGCATCCGCATTAAACCTGACTCTGCCACCTGTACTAATTTTATCCAACCGCCATGAGTAGTAGCGGTGATGTATTTTTATGATATATCAAACATACTATTAAAACATATTTTATTAGTCGAATAACGTAATAATCGACACTCATTATTGGATTTTTATAATCAAATATTGAATAATCGCATCATAAGTTGTATAATTGTAAGAAAAATCCATTGGATGTATACAAATGAGAGATACAACTTTAGATCTTAATCAAATTAAAGAATTAGCTGATTATGTAGCTAAAAGAAGTGCTTCTGTTGGTTCTCAACCACTTCAAGTAAAAACATTCGTTAAAAAGTATATGGAAGCATATACAGAAGCATTCAACGAAATTTCTGAACTTAATGATCAAAGAAGAAAAGAACAATCTGAAAATTTATAAATTAATTTTATTATTCTCATTAATTTCTTGAATAATTCTATCAAAAAGATGTTTTGTTGTAGCTAAAGTGAATTCTTCATGTGAGAGAATTGTCAAAATTTTATCTTTGATTTTATTTTCATTATCATGCATATAAGGTATTCCATCTTTTTCTACATACATAATTTACCAACTTTCTAACTCATTTAGGGGACATCTCACAACGTCCCCTATCGCCAGTATATTTAAGAGAGTTTGATTATTCCTGGCTTAATTGATATATTAGGCTTTGAACCTAAATCTACCAAATCCATACGGAAACAATCGCTCTAACCAATTGAGCTATATATCATTATTATTATTATAAATGCTGAGATTACACATTTATACAGAAGTTCTTTTAGAACATTATGAGTTCTTTCCGTATCCACTATATACCTTACGCATATATAGTAAACTTCCACAACCGCCTTTTTGAAAGAGTGGCATTTCTCTTTTACTACATGACTACTCTGATTTTATTATTCCATTAACACCGCCGTGCTATAAATCTCCGCTAAGAGAACTGTGCAAACTCGATCAAACATCTCAAAGTCTTGCGAGACTTATTAATGTCCATATTATACTCTTATAAGTACTATGGAATTAGGTTGTTTTCACCATGTAGAGGTGTAGACTTTCGCTTTGTATGTAATATTTAAGTATATAAATATTCTTTTACCTTTTAAACGTAAACGGCATTCCACCATTCCCGATAATATTATTCTACTTTTTTACAACAAGTTTAAGTCCAAGTTACAGAAGATGTGCTACACCAGACGCTTTCATTCCTTTTGAGAACAAAAATACATCACACCTTCATGTCTTTCAGTTATAATCCCTACTAAACGTTCATATAAGTAATATACTCATATAAATGGATAATGCACTCGATTAATAATTTCTCGCACTATTTATCCTCCTGATTCACCATTATATGCATATAAGTTTGCATGAGCTATCTGATTTGCGGTCAAAAAGTAATTCTCAGCGGTCGCCCCTAAATCACTTTATCGCTCCTTATAATACATACTATTTCCGCATAGACTCAATTGCGAAACGCAACCTTTTGAGTTACTGGTATGTCAGTTTTGCTTGAATTGACTATATTTCTATAGCGATAGGGTGTAAATCTATCTTTATATACCTCACGATATACTATCTGTGTCAAGCCACATAATCGTAACAATAACATTGTAAAATTTATGATGCGTCATAAAACGCATCAAATAGCGGATATTGGATTTGCACCAATGTTCTCTTGGTTATGAGCCAAGCGAGTTAACTACTTCTCTAATCCGCATTGTTATATTTTTAATCAACGGAAGCACTGTAGCGAAAGGGGAAGAATCAGTGCAACCGCCGATTATATACCAATTAGTCGCCAAACTAATCATAACTGTATTTCTATCGAGATACTCTCAGATATTCATAAGAAACTAAGATTTCTCCTTTTTAACTAATTTTCAAAATAACCATTGAGTTTTCTGTTATAATGTCGTGTGATTTTTGGCTTTACCCAAATTTTTTCATCACATTGAATATCTTCATATCTATGAATTTCTTGTGATGGAACATATTTACATTCCAAACTCAATCCGTCCAATAATTTAACCACTGTTTTATCAGTGGGAGTAGTAGAAGATAAATAGTCGAAAATAATACCCTCTGCCGATTTGAAAACTTTTCGGACTGTCGCTATATCTATATCTTCTTTTTTTGAAATCTCTTTGATAATATTTTCTTGATTAATCGTCAAATAATATTATTCCTCCCATCTGTTTACGATCGTTTTATTGAGCATATTCATTTGTAATTTCAGCATAGCTGTTGTGGTATGCTCTCCATATAGCCACAAATGAAAAAATATTTTCGCCCATGCGCAATGGGTGTTTTTATTTTTGGTAAAATATTTTCGCCCATGCGCAATGGGTGTTTTTGCTAAATCGACATTCTTTTTTTTCTACGATATTCTCTATCAATTCTACGCTTTTCTTTTAATTGACATTCTTCGCATCGACAGGATTTAGTATCTTTTATATCAACCTCAAACCATTCTCCACAATCAACGCACTGAATAAATTTAGTTTTCTTTATAGGAATATTAGACTCAAGATTTTTTACAACGTATTGACCATAACAAAACCAAAATAATTGTTTTGATCTTTTGTTATTTCCATATAAATATTTAACAAGCATGTCTGTTAATTCTTCATTTGAATAGCCAAACTTTGAAAATTCATCTCGAATTTGACAAGCAACATATCTCAGATTATCAATATATTCATCTTTCATATTGATTTTGTACCTGTACTTTTTATTTAATTCATCATATAAATCAGATACTTCTTTTTTACAAGTTGTATTAACATTGCTCATCATTTTATGATAATCAAGTTTTCCAAGTTGTAATCCCCTTGTGTTAATTGCCTTATTTGGAATTACGCTATAAAGTTTATTTACAAAACTTCCATTTCTTTTTTCTACTTGAGTCTTATTTTCATCCTCACTAACTTTTTTATCCTTTGCATATTCAAAAAATGCAGGTAATTTTTTATTAGTAAATTCCTTAATCTGTGCAGATATTTCTTTTGGAAACTCTGGTTTATATAGTGTCTTGGCGAAGTCAATAACAAAATTATTCTGACAACATAATCGCTTTACACAATTAGTAGCATGTTGTTTCTCTTCATCTGTACCGTCAATGAAAATGTCACTGTTCCAAATCTTTGAAATATTATTACTATAAATGCCGATATTTCCACCAGTAAATGCAGCATTTAATCCTGCATAAATATTTTTATTATTCAACTCGACTGGTTTTGCTTTTTGCATATTATAATATAATGGAACAATACCATTCATATTTCTTTCAGCAATACGAATAAAATCTTGATCAGCTACAACAAGAGATTTATCACCGTCAACATCAAATTGAAGAATCTTACTAATTAAATCATATGTACTGGTATAAACGGCATTAGTTGTAAACCATTTTCTGATTTTTTCAACTCTTTCTCCGTATACTTTATTGGCAACATTAAATCGTATAGCATGTTCTTTATATAAATGTGGACTTCTAAGACAATCTAATTTATCATAATATTTGAATAACCAACAAAATACTTCTTTATCTGCTAATAATCCTGTTGGGGTTTCAATGTGTCCAAACCAATATTCACATGCGGCATAAAAATCAGGAAGTAAAAATGTATATTTCCCATTAATGTCTAATCGACCACTACGATATTGTTTGAGAAGACTATTTTTTACTTCTCTAATAACATCTTTTGCATATGTATCATTTAATAACGCAGGATATATTTTAACCGCTTTTTGAAACGGTGTCATATTATCGTTATATGGGGTAATTCCTAATACTTCCATCATTGTTTTTTCTGATGTACATATATTAGTAATCTTTTCGATTGACTTAGATGCTAAAAGTAATATTTCTTCATCCGATATATTGGTAAGAGTTTGCAACATCTGATAGTTGATTTTTGCATTTTTAACTCTATCTTCTTCTGTATTACATCTACCAGCTTGACAATTATATTTTTTAAAGTATGTTTTGTATTCATCCCATGAATCATAGAACTTGTACATTTTAAACTGACTCTTTGTAAATATAATTTGAATATTTTCTTCGATGACATCGTGTTCTTTACCATATATATCTTTGATGATAGGAGAGTAGTTGTTTACTTTTATAAACTTTACAAAATCAAATACACCTAGCAATCCTTTTATCCACGGCGCACGAAACATTGTATTTTTATTCATAAGACATGGTAAGATCATTCCAGCTCCATCAGTGTGTGGAATTGGCACTAAACCAGTTTTTCTTTCAATTGAATAATCTGTCTCATCTATAAAATCAAATGTACCAGGAACATTAGTTTCAAAATCGTCAATTACGATACATCTATCAATATCAAAATCAACCCATTGATCTGTTGCTGAATTTGCTAATGCCATGTAAGCCAAATGTTTATTAACATTATTACCACCTTTAGAATTGATTTTATCAATCGTTAATCCACACATTACGGTTTTTTCTACCTGATTCCATACAGATTCTTTTATAAAAACTGCTTTCTTTTTACGAATTTGTCCTGCTGATGATGTAAAATATCTATATTTTTCACCTTTATACATAAAACCATAAAAAGATAAGTCTTTAAAAACATCGAAATAATAAACCTGCACTACGATAAGAGCATCTGTAAGTTCATCTTTTTTAATTCCAATAGTTCTGGTAAGAGAAGATTCAAAAACTGAAATAACATTTGTATCTTTCAATTCTTCTTGTCTTAAATATCGCAATGGTATATCTTTTTTTATTTCATTTTCTTCATTATGTTTTGTAGTGTTCTCTTTTTCATAAACCTTAGTTGCAAGAATTTTTAACAATTTCTCTTTTGATTCATTAGCTTTCTTTCTTTTATGTGCAATTAAATGATTCCAATAATTTAGTTGATTTCTGAGCTGATTAAATTGATCCATATCGGTTATTGATGTTTTTTCTCTATCACTCAAAATATATTTAATATCTTTTTTAATCAACTCATATGTATCATCAGAACATCCAATAGTATTAAAATCTTTTTTAATTCCATCAAGTTTATTACTAATATAGTTTCGTTCTCTTCGATATTTACAATTCATTTCGTGAAGATACTTTTCTGAATTACTATAAAAATGACCAGTATCTACACTATACATATTAATTTGCGTGTCTAACATTTATACCCCCATTAAATACCATTGCATTCCCAAAATTCATCCATTGAATCATATCCACATCCAACAATAGAATCGCAAAACATTTCGTAACCTACATATGCAAAATTAGCATCATCCATACAATTTTCAAAATGTTCACAGTTGGTACATGAATACAATTTTGAGTCATCTACATCATTGTATTTGCATACGCCCCATTTTTCTAAAAAATGAATATCACCAATATTTACATCGTTCATTTTTAATCTTCCTCCATAATTCCAATCTCATAATTTAACCATTCAGCTAAGTCTTTCTTTCCAGTAATACATTCCCAATGAGCATAATCACCATCGTTCCTTATATATTCTTCACCGTTATAAATTCCATTACCGCAAATAGAGCAGTAGTGGGTTGCATTCTCAGGAATATAATCAGGACACGTTGATGGACAATAACTCATGTGGCAACCTGCGCACACCATTAAGCAACACATCCTTTCTCTAATTTTTCATATGAATAACCATCATTTGTTGTATAATATATTTCTCTAATTCCAAGATCTTTTATCGCTTGCATACAGCTTGCACAAGGTCTAGCCATTCCACACACAATATCTTTTCTAGTGCGGTATATGTATAACTTCACTTTTGAAAAATTAATATTCAAATGTTTCAGTTGATTTATGCAATTAATTTCTGCGTGAAGTTTTGGTAGAAGTGATTCAGAATTATCAAAATCGTTGTCATCTATTCTATATCGGTTATAATACTTCTGGGTTGGGTGAGTTTTATTTGTATTACAACCAATTCCGATAATGCGATTCTGATAAACAGCGATACATCCGATATGTACCTTTGGAAAATCAGACACCTGTGCAATCTGCTTGGCTTTTGAGAAATATTTGTAATCCATTTTTCTCATCATATTTTCCTTATTTAATTATTCTCAATATATATTGATAAATTTTGGGTGAATTTCGATTTTAAGTTGTAGGTGGAACAACTTAACAATAGATACCGTAGAATTGAAATTTGACTATCATTTCTTTATAATTTTACGATAAACTGAACATAAGAGAGTAGTGGTATATACTATTTCTTTTTAGACTCACGATATTTTTGCAAATTCTGTATCAATTTTTCCTTTTGTTCTTCTGTTAATACTTTTTTGGGTTTATTTGGATCAGGTATAGAGCCAGGATTTATCTTTACCCATTTAAGAGGAAATTTCACACAAATACTACCATCTTTATTTTCTCTAAAGTATTTAATCTCATCTTTTCTTTCAGCATAAATTTTCTTCAAACGAGTGATATGTTTCCTGTTTGTAAAAGTTGCAACGGCATATCGTTCACCAGATAAAAACTCAATACAATTTTCATTATTGTTATCAAAATTTCTTTCAGTCATTGTTTTTCTCTCTTTCTTTACTAAGAATATTTTTATGGCATTGTTCATCGAATCGCCAATCGGATGCAATTTTTTCTGCAATTCTGGATTGTTTTTGATTATTTCCTCTTGACATAATGAAATCCGCATTGTTTAACCAACCACTATATCCTCTATGTAATTCTTCTCTGCTTGGCATAGTATAATATTTGTTATAGCTTTTGTTATAGCTGTATTCATGGTTTTTTCTGTTTTCTGTTTCTGTCATATTTAATGTTCTCCTTTGATTTAAAATTCATAATTGCATCACTCCTTTTTGTGATACTGGTTAATAGTTATATATGTATATTCTCTTTTTTATTTATTCAATCATGTGTATCATCAACGTCCTTTCTATCCGTCAAATTTATTTCACATCCTTACCTGTTAATTCTCCAAATGAATCTACATTATATACTTCTAGCATCTTTAAAATAGCCCATTCAATTTCTTGTTCATATCCTTCTTTATTAAGTACATAGATATTTGGAACATTTTGTGGTGGCTTTTTAGGATCTGGTTGTATACTACCTACTTCTCTTTTTATCAAAAGAGGTTTTTGGTTTTCGCTAGAAGAAGTTAAACATTGAATACATTGATTTAATGTATCTTTTGAAATTGCCAATTCTTTTGCCATACTTTCCATGCTGCGAAAAAATGCTTCTGGTTTAGATTTCGAATCACTTATTGTTTCTTCATTATTTTTATTCTTTGGACGAATGAAAATATAAGAATTGATATAAAGGAATACCATTAATATATTCTCTTTGTTAATACTTGATTCACTCATCATTATGAAGTCAAGTTGCGAAGATGTAATTTTTGAAAATTTATCTGTTGCGTCAAAATTCTCTGGTATAATATCCATTTGAATACATTCATTATATCCAACACTATGAATATCAAAATCAGAAGTAATATTAATCATGTTACTTTCATGTAAAAACAATAAACATTTGATTATTTCAAAAAATATTTTAGGTTTGTGTTTTGTTTGCTTATATTTACATAAATTGAATATCTCTGAAATCACAATATATGATTGATCTTCATAACTTCTATGTTTATCAATTAAGATATATATAAGATAAAAAATTCTATGTAAATGATATTTCTTTTTAATGTCTACCTGAATAAAGCTATTTGGAACTCTGGTAAAATATTCTTTGTGTTTATTCTCAACATATGGATTGTTTATTGGAACAATATCATCAAAATCAAATTGAAACGCTATACCCAAATTAAAATTAGAATTATTATATCCTTTCAATACTGAATCATATTTTGATATATAAAACTTCTCTAAAGTTCTTGCTTCTTTGTAACTGATATTTTCTTTTATAATTTCATGTGAAAATCCATTATTCCATCCATATTTCTGAATATCTTTATAAAATTTTTTATTTTCTCTATATCCATTACCATTACTCCATCTTTCTTTTTCTGCTTGTTGAGTAATCCCAACATATTTTTTTCCATTAACTAAATTTGTATGTATATATACTTTGTAATTGTTTATAATATTCGCCTTCCTTTTGACTTGGGCATATTATACGAGCGTTCAGTTTACGACACCTGGGTGCTGTATGATTTTCAATTTTAGAAATTAGACATCAACTGGATGTCCTAAACTGAACAGAAAGAAGATATACTACTTTTTAATAAGACAGACTAAATATATTTTATTTATTCATTACATTCATAAATAAAATATATTTTAAAAAACCACATCTTGCTTGTATTATTGTGTAATCTCAACATCATCTTCATATATTCCTTTTTGTATATTCTCTCTTTGCTGAATATAAGTTTTAATGCATTTTTCAATCTCTGGTTTATCAACCTCTCTTAACAGTGAGCCAATAATTGATAGTATTAGTAGATTCTCTGAATGGATTAAATCAGCATAATTGTAAATCTTATTTAATTTCTTTTCTAAATCGGTCATATGTATTATTTCTCTCTTCTTTCTCTTAGAATATCTTCACACACTTGAATAGCCACTATGAAATAGTCAGTGTTACATTTTGGATGTGTTTTGCATTTCTTGAAATACGTTTTCCATTCCATGATGGTATCAGTTGATTGGTTTGCTAAGTTTTTCAGTAATCTATTATATTTTGGACTGCGATTTTCAATTGTAATGGTCTTAGTGGACATTTATGTGTTTCTCCCTTCAAATTGATTTTTGGTGTATTTTTTATTTGTTCTCACAAAGGATAATTATTTTGTATCAAAAATTGTTGACACTACAAGTTTCTCTTTATGAAGTACTAAATCATATTTCTCCAAAAGAGTATCTACCAACTGCTCAAATAATACTCTTACGGTTTTATTATGCTCTATTGCGTCTAAGGTGTAACAAGTTTCTAATTTATTCTCATAGCAATAATCATCTACAATCTGGTTTAGCTCAATATCAGGATACATATTCTGAAATTCTCTATATAGATTCTTATAGAGATCTCTCAATTGAATCTCAAAATATTCTGCTAATGCTTGATATTTAGGAAACATTTTTGATTGCCAATATGTAAATCTCAGTTTCTTTGGTAATACTTTTGTAGTAGCGTTGTTTTCCAACTTTGATATTCTTTGATCTAGCGAATTAAAACAATCAATCATATTTTTATTCATATTTTGGAATCCTTGTGTTGTAGCTTCTGTAAGTTTGTAAAATAAATTTTGAATTTCTTTCTTATCTATAATTTCACCTCTTATGTATTTATCTACAATATCCCATACCCAGTCCATAAATTCATTTGCTTTTGATTTATTGCTATGTCTACAAATCTCCATTACACCCTTACGACTGTAAAGTATGGTTTCATATGTCTTTCCGTCAGTACTACTCAAATTGGATAGTACTGAAAATTTATCTAGTCTTGATTTGTGTCTTGAATGAATATTTGATATTGCAATATCAGGATGCTTATATCCTAATGCAATACCAATTTGTTTCCGAGTAAGTAAAATTTCATTATCATTATTTTTGTAAAAATTACATTCAATAGAGTTGTTGAATTTTTCTGTTGTTACTAATGTTAAATTATTCATGGTTAATCTCCTTTATTTATTTGTGAAATTTCTTATTTGTGTTGTTTCTATCAGCAATGAGTTTTAAGCAGCTCATTGTTTCTTGATTATTACTTCTCTGTTTAGTAGAGTTATTTTGTGTTGTATATAAGTTAAGTATCTTCTGTGAAATAATCGCCTTATATAAATTCTCCATATCAGATTTATAATTTTGTACTGTATATTCTGGTGGATATGGATTATATGAAAATTGACTCTTTTCTGAATCTAATATTAGTTTTATGAAATAACATAACTCTCTAATTGATTTATCATAACCTCTTGAGAGATAGTAGTATGATTGTGGTGTTATTCCTGGTATGTATATTCTCTTATCGAAAAGATATTTGTTTGTTATATCTGTGATTTTTGATAATGTTGCCGATGAAAGATTCCATTTGCATATTGTAAGTGGTTGAAATATATTTGAAGTAATTAATCTATATGCATCTTGATAATCCAAAATAATATCGAAAGATCCATCAAAATTATTATCATTATGTTGGTAGCAAAAATCATAATTGTAATAATGTTTAAAATAATTAATAAGGTAATAATGTTTAAAATAATTAATAAGATTGATAGGATATAATCTTGTACCATTAAAATATTTAGTCAAATATTCATTACTGTTAATTTTATTATTCATTTGTGTAATCTCCTTTTTATTTTGATAATTTTTGATAATTACTATTTCTCTTTTTACGGATTGAAATATTTAGTTTGCGTGTTTCTGGTTATAGATTCTCCATTTGAAATAAAGAGGATCTATTTTTAGTCGGTGAAAATTTTAAGATAGGTGGATATGAGAGTAATGATTTTTTGTAGATGTAAAAGTATCCCCCACGTATCTTTTTATCTAATATTCTCTGTTTGAGATTCTGATTGAGATATTTGTTGTAGATTATATGATGTAGATTTAATTTAAAAATTGTAATGTACAGGTGTTAAATTGCTCAAGCGAGGGCAGTTGTGATGTTTATTCTAAGTTGTACATTAGGATAGTGAGTATAGAATTGATTTTAGAGTTGTAGATGATATGAGATTAATATGAAATTGAAATGATTGTATCTTGAAGTGTCACTTTGGCATTTCAAGTTTTTATGATGTATTTTTGAGTGAATTTTTGTGATTAGAATTGTGTAAAAGTTTGACACAATTTAGAGCGGTATTTCCTGATGATGTGAGATTGTGGACTTCGAGATAGGTACTTTGGGTGATAATTTTGATTGAGATGGGAGAGTGATGTGTACTTTTAATAGGAAGTGATTGCTGCATTTTAGGTAGATGCGGTAAGGGAATTTGGGTTATTGCAGGATGATAAAATTAAATTAAGTTTATGATCTTGAGATATATAATTAGGTATCCCTTCGAGAGGACTTCGTAAATTGTTAGATTTTGCAAGGGATATTGTGATTTGGAGTAGGTAAATTTGGGTAAAAATTGGTGATTTAGAATTGTCAGAAAATTTATTTTATGTTGATATGTAAGGGTGCGGTCGAACTCTGTCTCGAACTCATTTTAAATATTTTAGTGAATTGTGTGTAGATTTGGTGTAATTTATGAGGTGGTATGATGATGAGAAATTTTTCTACTGGTGGTGAGTGTGGGGTGATGGATTACCAGTTTTGATTTTTGGACAAGTAGTGTGAGTCGAACTCATCAGTGGATATGACAATATCATATTAAAATTACAAATGTAAACTATCCCCGTCCTACTGGTATACATTATAAAACAGAATCATAAAATCGGATTAAAATAGTGTAATATGCAATTCCCGAAAAGCCTTGCTATTGTTGAATAAAACTAACTTTTGCACTTTTGTGGGAAGTGTAAAAAAGTCAAGTTTTGTTATTTCTTGACATTTTTGACAGGGGTAAAAACACGGGGCGGTGCAGGATATAAAGTTAATGTAATGAAACTAAAATTTTATCGGGTATTCTGGATAGGATCACAGACGGGATAACAGGAGATAGACCGGAGATGGCAGATTCTAAATTGTATAGACAATTTGAAAAGATGGTAAAATATGATAGGATTTTTAAATTGTTTATGGATTTGATACAATTGTAAGTAAACGACCGTTCACGGGGTTCGTGCATAGGATAATAGGAATCGTTTCTATTTTGATTTGTTCATAATTTGTTCATATTTAATACATAATCTATACATAATATTCATAATTCATTCACTATTATATATTCATAATCTATCCATAAATAGTACATAAATCATACATATATTATTCATAGATTGTTCATAATATATGGTATTTAAAACTACATGGATATAACACAATAAAACCATCTGGACATAATAAAACAATCTGGACGCACAACAGCAGACAAGATCAAACCTCTATTCCATCCCTAAAATACAATATAAAATCATATCAACATAACACAATATACTCACGCAATAACGTCAAATAAGTTAAACATAAACTCACAATAATATACAATATAACATACATTGTATATCACGTCATACATCACATATAACTTACAATATACATCTATATCTATCCATGATATACTACGCTATACACCTAACATTACACTCATAATATTACTATTATCATGCCTATATAATACTATGATACATACACTCATATACACTTATATAACCTAACATAATCTCACATAAATACACATGATATTATATCCATTAATCACACCAAACCATATATAATTCTATCATGATTCTACCATCATAAACGCCTATAGATACTACATTCTAACACCATCCAGGGATTAAAATATAACAGCAGATCACAATAAAATTATCTCAAAACAGGACATAAAATACCACATAAAAACAGATGAAATTATCACATATTCACGCCAAAAACCACACTCAAAACAGATAAAAATACATCACATTTCAATCATAAATCAGATAAATTTCTCCACACTTTACTCACACATTACCACAATATTTTACCCATTCCAACGCACAAAAACAACACTATCTCATACAAATTTTTGCATAAAAATACATCCCAAACAACGTATAAATACACAATATTCTTGCATAAAATAGCGCACATTTTGACGTAAAAATACACTCAAAAATGCATTAAAATGATATAAAAATATCATCATGCTACATGCTCTAAACTTGTCCAGATGTAACCTTTTTCTGTACATCCTATTCTAAAAACAACCTTGTAAAACGCCATATAAACGACTTTAGGCACACTATCCGATATAATTATCATATAAGCACATAAAGCCCTTAAAACGCATTCTACACGCTTATAAGACTATCTGTACATTTTACGCATGATAACAGGTTATACAGATCACAATGATTGTACAGTGTTACTTCCTATTATATGCTGTCAAAAAGGTATTATATATACAATACATAACTATTAAAATAATATCTAAATATCGTCATGCTGCGTTAATACATCTGGTGTGTATGGTATGTTTTTACTGTCCAGATCACGTTGTATGAGCATCTTAATATAAGCATTGGCAGATATACCTGTACTTTTCAAATAAGCATCAATACGGTTACTTTCCTGTCTTTCTTTTGGTGTGTACTTAGCAGTATAAGTTGCACATTGTTTCATTCTTTTCTTTTCATATTCAATTTGACTTTTTGTCATTGCCATGATATTTTTACCTCTTTTCTTATTATATGTATATACATTCTCTTTTCTAATAAGCAAAAAGGTAGTATATAACAATAACATTTTATCATGCCTTTTGTCAATATTTCTATTATTAATAGTGCATAATTAACAATAAGGTATACCTTACAATAATGGTAAATAGTGCATAATGCTGAAATAAGGTAAACCTTATAAAAACACTTGCAATAAGGTAAACCTTATGGTATAGTAATACCATCAACAGAGGGGCAGAGATAAAATCAAAGTTCTAAAGTTGATAAAACTAAATAAAGGAGGTGACTCCAATGACATATCCAATCGGATATCGTGGTCACTGTTTTCTTGCAATAGTCAATGGCAAGTTGATGCAATTTGCAAGTGATACAGAATACTACGAATACATAACGGATTAATCATTGATGAGGGCATAGCCACAAGGCTTATAAGTCCCTCAAAATCACTTCCTTGAATGGTATTATACCATATTTAGTTTTTAACTACAAGTTAATCTAATAAGTCCCAAACAAGATTGAAACGGGCAAACACTGAACCTTATAAAACCGAATAAAGGGTTGACTACTCGACAGCGAAAACTGTTATATGAGAGTCCTGGGTATCTGCCTCGAAAGAGATATTAGCGCATTCTGAATTGCTGAAAGTATAGTAACGAAATCAGACGTTTGTAGAAAAGGTTTTTAACGTGAAAAAACTCGACCGTTAATGTAAGCAACAAGGACTTACACAAAAATAATAAGTTAGGGACGGGATAATAAATCAGACTTTAGTTTTATAAGTTTTACATAAAAGCAATAAAAAATGGAGTCAAAACCATTTCAAAAAAAGAATGTGATGATCAAGCTAAATAGTGGACGGTTTGTCTGGTATGAGTACCACTAAAAAAGATAGGAAATCAGTCAAAAGCATGGGATAGCTTAATCATACAAAAATACGGTTGTCCGTATCCGATCAAAAAACGGCGTGAATGAGATAAACCATGTAAGAGTTTTAAAAGCTGAAAAAGTCAGACGGTGTGGAAATCTGCGGAAAGTACAGTAAACACTATTCAGGATAAAAAGAAATACCGTGAGCGAGTCCGTAAATCGCATTTGCATAGATAAAAATATCTATAAAAAATTGATAGCAAATAGAAACGGCGTCAGAGGTTAGATAATACTATGCCGGAGATAATATAATAACTTGCAAGCGGTTAATCATTAATCACTTGCTTTTTTGTTTTGACTTTGCAGATAATTCAAAACATGAATAAAGGCAGAAATGAAAAGCTCTTGACAACTACCCAACTAAGGGAGGCTCTGCTATACAATCTTTTTCATGGGATGATTTTGAATTGTTTTAAAAATTGTCTGCAAAAATGAGAACAAAAAGAGAACTAATAAATATAACAGATAAACAGGAGGACATAAAATGTTAGATTATAGCTTTTTTTACGATTTAGCAAAATATTGCAATGATACATGGAAAGGTTGCTTTACTGAAAAAGAGATTGCTGAAAATGCATATGAGTATTTAGTATCATATGAGGATAGTATAAAAGATGGTACACCAAACTACAACATACAATCATTAATTCACAATTTACAAGAGGATGTGGAAAACGATCCAGATACAGAATCATCTGATTATTTGATCATGCTAACAAGTGAATTTAAAAAATGAAATCCATGTTTTAAGGAGGTAAACACATGAACACAAGACAGGCAGAAAAGGCAATTAAAGAAGTTTTAAGAGACTTCCATGTAACCAATGATAAATTACATAAATCAGTCGCTCAAGGCGTTATTACAATGCTTTATACCACTGATTTTTTAGAGAATGACCTTGTAAAAGCTTTTATAGGATTTTGTGAGACAGGCGTTCTCGATATGACAAAAGTAAAAAGAGCGTTATAAGTTTTAGAGATGACACAACAAAACAAGCGTTGTGCCTTTTGTAATGCTTATAAACAGAAAATAAGAAAGGAAGATGCAATAATGCTCAAAAAGTTATTCAGTCGTAAAAATCCTTATACGACAGCTATCAAAAAAGACATTGCCGACATTAAAGCAATGTCAAAACAGTATGAGGAAACACGTAAACAGTTAGTTAAGAACGTTGAGACAATCAACACTTTGATGGGGGAGGTAAACAATGAAAACAAATTTAACTTATATCATCGGTGAAAAGGATGGAAAACTTCTTACTGCTACAGAATCAGAAATCATCAATAACGCTTTAGAACAGGAAAAAGATGGAATCAAACCACATTTTGTATGGTGGGATTACAAGAATCAACGTCCTGTTACTAATAAGGGTTGGCGTGTATGGTCAAGTATCAATCATGGTTGTGGCGTGGTTTACCGCCGTAATGATGGAAAAATGGTTATTGTAACAGGTGTGCAAGGTGATTTCGCATATATGTCATAGAGAAAGAGAACTTTACAAACAACACAAAAATACATAGAAAGAATGAGGGGAAATATTATGATGAAAACAAACATGAATGCAACAATGCACTATTTGAACGGACATTTTGAGGATTACAATGGTAACGTTGATCTTGAATATCTCAATGACTCCATAGAAATGGTTATTGACAATACAAAATGGATACATGAGAAGTTAGTTAGTAGTCGTCGTTCACCAATCCATTCTGTTGTATGGTGTGGATTGATGGAACTTTGTGATATGGAACTTAGAAATGAAGGTTATAAATGTTCTAGTGCACATTTGAAAAAATGGCTTGCTTCTCATAATCTGGATTATAAAACTTGTTTCACTGGATTAATTGAACAACTCACAGAAGAACGTGAAGAAATGTTATCAGAAAAGGAAAATAATTAATAATAAAAGCAAATTACATATAGAATAAGAAAGGTTAAACAGGTGGAAATTATGAAGAAATATACAGAAGTTCTTGCACAGATTGAAACAGCACGTGAGGAAATGAAACACGCACAACAGGAACTGGAAAACGCAGATAAAGCATATTCAAATATCTTTGAGGGATTAACATTGAAAGAGCGTATTAACAAAAAGAAAGAATCAGAAGTTATTAAGATGCGTGATACATATTTAAAGACTGTTGAAAAATGGGCAAATGTGGAAATTGATTGCAATGTAAAAATTGCATTACTGAAAAGCAACGCAAAACTTGCGTTAATGAATGATATTCTTGATATTGTAGTAAGTGCATTCGATAAGTTTTCTGGTAAGCCATACGGCGAAAAGACAAAAGAAAAAATATCAAATGAAGTCAAAGAAAAGGTTAATTGTGGGGCTTATATTAGTAGAAATACTATTTATGTGTATACACTGGATTATGTCGGCAGAGAATATGATCTGGAAATTGGCATGAAAGACTATAATAACAAATTATTGATTGATAATAAAATCCAGAATTTTACAAAAGATGATTTAAAACTGTATAACGGAAATAATAACTATATTGATAACGTTGATACGGAAGTTGAGTATATTCGGGATGCACAGGCGAAAATTATTGAGAAAGAACAGGAACTCAAGAAAATGTGTGAAGAGTACAATAAACATACTGTCAATGGAATTGAGTGCATCACTATTCGTAGTAACGCAAGTACATCATTCTCAAAAGCTTTATAATCACTAAATAGGGCATGAATGGATTATATCATTCGTGCCTTTTATAGTGCTTACAATGGCAAATAACACAACATAAAAGAAAGGGAAACTATTATGGAGAAGATTTACGGAACTAGAAGTTATTGGAAAGCAAGATTTAAACAGGAACGTAAACAGAAAATCAAGAAAGCACTTACATATATTTGCGCTTTCTTCTTATTTACAATGCCTGTTTGGATGTTTTTAGACTACATTGCAAAAGGATATTGATTATATATAAGAAAGGTGGAAAGAACTATGATGAACAGAATTAAGAAAGCATTAATTGTCACACTTGCAAGTATTAGCATTATCGGAAATGTAACAAGCGCACCTGTACAGGCTAGAACAGTGTTAGATGTCGCAAAAAATGCACCTATCACAAAAGTCATTGATTGCAATGACTTAACAGAGGAAATGCTTACAACAAGAACAGAACACAACGTTATGTATATAGAACGTATTATCGGAAAAGTAACTGATAATGAAAAGAACGGGAAAGTACTTAATCCGCCGGAGGATGGCGGTTATTATATCAGTTATGCAAGCGTAAAAGGGGCAAGAAAAGGAGATACAATCATTACTTATTGCGTATATAATCCATTTTCAAATTACGATGATGATGTTATAGAAAGATGGGACTTTATACAGTAGGAGGTGGAAAGAATGAAAGAAGTTAAGTATACATATCATCATACCGCAAGCGATAGGGGATATATTCCTGTCGGGAAAGAAATTAAAGAACCTTATAAAGGTAGATACGGAAGAGGTTATGTTATAAAGCGTAATAACCCACGATCAAATAGGTTTTATCTCAAAGATTATTATATCAGAGAGGTGGTGGAACGTTAATGGAAATTAACATATATGAAGATGGTCAAGTTATCCATCTGGAAACATGTTCAAACGATTGTAGCGTTGCTACTGTACACAATAACAAGGTTATAGAGAACAATGTATCTGGAAACGCTTTAAACAATTATATAACGGCGTTTTTGAATAGTGTAGTAAATAGATGAATGTACAATTTCATGGAGGAAAACAATATGTTTATAATTAAAGATAAGAAGAAGAAAACTATTACATACGATGGAGGCGAAGCAGATGCATATAAAAAAGTTGTGTATGGATGTTATTCGTCAGAAGCAGATGCAACCTTTATCATGGCGGATATAATCGAAAAGGAAACAAATCGTTGCATTAGTACAGAAGTAACAGGATTTTATTACGGTGAACCTGAATTTGAATACACTGAAAAGTACAATGGAAAGCTGAAAGCGGAATTTTAGGAGGTAAATCATGTATAGACAGTATGAGAAACCAAACACGTTAAAAGAAGCACTTGCAAATTTAAAACATGAATATAAACTTGCACTGGAAAATAATGCAGATGATGAAACATTGATCAGTTTACGTGATAGCATTGAAGATTTAGAAGAACGTTTAAATTTTGCATATCAGGATATGGAAGAATAGGAGAATATAAGGTTATGACATTAAGAACATTAATGGAAAGCGGTGTTCATTTTGAAGGATATATAAAAATTCAATGTTGGGAAACAGAAGATAATCCAATTATTTATTGCGAAGGATATAACAATGAGCTAGATATTCCAGAAAATATTATGAACAAAGACATAAGTTATATATTCCCATATACAGAAAATGATACAACACCTGGAATTTGTATTGAATTAGCGGAAGAATAACAAGTTGAAATTCACATTTCAGACAGGAGGTAAACTGGTATGGATAAGTTTGTAGAATTAAAAATTTGTAACTATATTGATGATACTTTGGATGTAGAAAGAGAAGTAAGATTTAAAATTACAAAAGAATGTTTACAAGATTATTTAATAGAAACAGAAGACGGCAGAACAATTAATAAATTTTTGGAAACATACAATAGTGATGAATCAAGTATTATTTATGAATATGCGAGTGATGATGGGAGAATTTTATCAGAAGAAATTACATATTGTGATGATTTTAATGAACAGTACAAAGATTTTATTAGAAGAACACAAATGTTTAATCCTGATATGACTCCAGAAGAAATAGCAACAAAAGAAGATTATTATTGGCAATGTTGGAAAGTTCATTAAACCACAAGGGAGGAAATAAACATGAATAGTTCAGAATTAGCAAGAAAGATTATCGACTGTCTTTCCGATGGCTATGACGATGAAGAAAACAGAGAAGAAGCGGAAACAGAACTATACAATGAGTTATCACAACTTAACGGAAATAGTGTGGTGAAAGCTGCTCTTTTAAGATTGTGCGAAACAATAGAAGAATTAATAGAATGAACAGGAGAAAAGAAAAATGGAATGGATCAACAAATTTAATGAAATGTTAGAAGAAAATCCGTATACAAACGGAAACAGAGTAACAGTGACATATTCAGAAGAATCGGAAAGCGTGTTTGTTACCGTAAACGGAAAGACTTCTATTGTTATGTGGGAAGGTTTAACAGAATATGGTTTGATGATGAAGATCATGAGAACAATTGACCGCTTATACAACAATGTTTGACCGTTGATAGGCATACGGAAAATAGTTCTGTATGCCGATTGAACGGTCAAACAGAACACTATATAATAAGGAAGGAATTGATAACATGAAATTAATTGCAATGACAAATAAGGGAACGGAGTATCTACATTCAAAAACATATGCTTTCTTTGCTTCGGATAGAAGCGCAAAGAAAATTTGCGACATCTTAAATAAGAACAGATGGAAATGTAACACTGAATTGGAATTATGGCACGTTTACGATTATGATTTTACACAAGACAATTATGTATATGGAAAATTTACTATATATAATGGTGTTGTGAAATTAAAAGCATTGTAATATAATCAATAATATAAACAGGTCAAAACGTGATGGAGGGTTGATACTATGACAAATTATGAAAAAGCAATGGAATTATTAAAACAGGAAAGAGCAGAAAAGCATAGAACATTTGACGATACAGGAATTATCTGTATCACAAAAGTAAATCATGATCATTTATGGGCTTGTGTACGTCCAGATGATACAGTAGAACTCATATGGGATTCTACACATCAGAGTTATGATGGGAAAATTTCTGATGATTTAACAAAAATCACATGGAATGTGAAAGAAGTTGAGATATTGTAAAGGGGGATAGCACATGGATATAGTAATAAAAAAAGGAACGGAAGAGAAAGTCTTTTGGGATTTTGGAGATGGTGAGTATCGAGATATTACAGAGGGTTTAGGAACTATTTACAATGCAGAAGAATTTAATAAATTGTATGACGATCTTATTGCAGATGGATGGGAAGAACAGGATTATAGAATTGTAAAATCAGCATGCTAGAATGATTAAAAATAGAAAAGAAAGTGTTTTCTATGGAATGTGAGAATAGGAGGAAATAAGAATGAGATATTCAGTGGACATTGAAAGGAGTGTAAACTCACTTGCGTATTGTTTGAATAAAGTAAATAACGGAGTAAATAACATTGATGAATGGACAGTGACAATTAATGCAGGAGGAATTGATTACGGTATTTATTTTAATTTTGATATAGATAATAAAATATTAGAAATTTCTAATCAATCAACATACAATGAAGAAATGTATCTGGATGATATTATAGATGTCATTAATGAAAGATATGATGAAGAATAGAATAATAGAGAATACTAAAAAGGAGACTAAATTGAATTAGTTTCCTTTTTTAGTGAAAAATTTTGGAGGTATAAGAATGACTAACAGAGAATGGCTAGAACTGATTGAACAGAATAAAGAAAGAATCATCCATAAAGGAATTGAAGCGTATAAATCAGCTTTAGAGAATAAAAATTTACGCTACATTGTAGAAATTTCAGAAGATGGAATTATAACAATGTGGTATGACGTAGCTGGTGGAAATAGTTTCCATATGTCTACATACAATGGAAAATCAATAGAATTGTTACATTTCTGTATGCAGAATTGGATTGACGATCCTATTCCAGATGATGACATAGAACAGAAATTACAGGAACGTGATTTATACAATCGTTACCTTAAAGAAAGAGAATCGCAAGAAGTAGAGGACTGGGAAACAGCGGAAACTGTTATCATTAATAGTATAGATACAAAACTACAGAATGTTCTTGAAGAATGTAGACAGGAAAGAAAACAGTTCTACGTGGACGAATACGCAAGAACAGAAGCAGAGAATCAGTTGGAAAATTTAAAGAACGTATTAGACAGTTTTAAATGTGAGTGATGGAGGATAAGAACATGATTAAAACAGACAAATTTTATTTTGGATTTACAGACAATATCAAAGAGCCACGTAAAACAAAAGTGGAAAACTTATTTAACAAATTAATTAGATATGATGGAAAAATATATAATATGGTAGATTATCTTTGCTTAAAGCTTTTAGAAGGTTACTATCTGGAAAAAGTAGAGAACTATACATACTATAAGCGCAATGGCGAATTGACCAAACCGAAAACATTATATAAGTTTGTCAACAAGAATGAAAAGACTTATATAGAACTGAAAAAGACAGAATATGGTTTTGTTGAATACCTTATCAATAACGGACTTGATACAGAACAGGCAATGGAAAAAGCTATTGCAGATTATAAGGTATGTATGGAAGAACAGAAACGTTTACAGGAAGAAAATGAACGTGCTGCGCTGGAAAAAGCAGAACAGGAACGGAAAGAAATAGAACGTGTTAAGGCTTTACTTGCAGAAGATATGGAACATTTACCAGAAATGGAAATGAAAATTGTTGATGATGTTTTTCTTGACGTATATGGGATGGAAAAGAAATGGAATTACAATTTATTGCCATTAATTCATTATTATGATATTCCATATTGTAAGAACCAGATTAAAGAACGCTTACATAATGGAAACAAGGCAAGCATTAAAATCTTTGAGTGTGTCACAGGTTTAAAATTGGCTAAAGGATACAAGGAAAGAATGACATATCTGGAAAGTATTACAAGTTCAGATTTTAAAGAACCTGTTGAGTATAAGCCACGTAAGAAAGCAGAACAGAAAGAAAAGGATATCCAGGAAGTTTACATTGCATTTCATAATAAAGATTATTCTGAGTGGCGAAAAGCTATTGCGGAATGTTTTACTAAATATGGAATAGACTTCTTTATATTACGTGATAATGACGAATGGAAAATATCTGTTAAAAGAGTTGGTTTGCTGATAGCAAAAGGGAAAACACGTTTAGAAGCTATGGAAAATTTAAAAGGAAACATTGATAAGATGGGAAATGCAGAGCAGATGATTGAGAATGCAAGAAAAACTATTGAAAAATCTGCTGGTGTAAATCCATTATATAAGGAGGTTTATTAGAATGGTAGATACATACGGAAGATGGACAGAGGAAAAAGATTATAGTACATATCCAAAAGAAAAATTATGTGATTATGATTATATGGCAATCTGGATTAGAGAACAGGGATATGAACCTAAAACAGATATGGAAAATCTCATATCTAATATCTTTTGTTTCTATGAGATGGAAATTGGAGATCATGTTAGTGATTACGATACAGAGAACGGAAACTTTGATGGAACATATAGTGAAGCTGCGCAAGCTTATGTAATGGATAATGGCGGTTTAGCGGAATTTGATTATATACCGTAAGAAAGGATGGAATAGTTATGGACGATATGGAATTTGCAAGATATTCATGCGATATTAGAGAAGTTTTGGAAAATATAACAGATAAAGAACAATTTGAGAATCTTGTAAGAAATGTTGTTGCTTATGCGGTATCGAATAATAGCTGTAAGACAAACTGGACAGCACAGGAATTGTTGCAAGATGTTATTCCTGATGAACTAATAGCGGAAATTTTTAATGAAGAATAACGATGAAATGTATCTTTCAAATTGGGAAAGAAATTGATATAATGATATAATATAAAGAAAACAGGAGGAGTTAATCTTATGATGTTATATAAGAATGTAGATATTTGTGACTTAGAATCCATTTGTAAGAATGGAATTTTGAGCATGGACGAATGTGGGAATAACAATTGGAATGATGGGAAACGTAGTGATAATAGTACATCTGTTGTATATTTGTTTTCACCAATGAAAAATCAAAACTCATTTCCTAATTACGGTGCAGCTCTATTGGAAGTAGATTGCACAGAAGCAACAGAACATGAAATGTCAGATATGGATATACATAAAGATGATTATATAGAGTATGTTACAAATAAAGTGCATCCTTCCCAAATTAAAAGAATCTTAATTCCAGAAGTATTCAAACCTTATGTGAGTATTCCAGAAGATATAACAGTTTGTTGGTGCGGAATTGAAACAGATTGTTGGACAGAAAACGGACATAATAAAGCTTCAAAGGAAATTTTAGAAAAGTTTGCTAGAACAGCGAAATTGATGACAAGTAATGCATTTAATTATTTCAGAGGCACTAATGATGATAACACTATGATTGATCTGGATAATATCAGATATATCTTTGATTGACAACATACTATTATTTAGATATACTTATAAAGTATACGGGAGTGATATTTGAGAATGATGTAAGTATGGTATTAACTCCAATGATGTAATAAGCCCTTGAATAGAAATATTTGAGGGCTTTTGTAATTAATAGAATAACGAAAACAAATAGCCTTGTAGAGAATATATCTATAAGGCTATTTTTATACCCAAAAACAGGAGGAATAAACGATGGAAAGATCATTACTTGAAGCATTCAACTATATGAATGAAACAAATTATACAACATTAGAGGAAATAAAACAGAAATATACAGAATATGAAATTCTTGATTGTTGGTTAATGTATGAAGGTATTCATGGATATACAAATAGGATTCTGGAAATCTTAAAGATGATTCGTTTTGGTGAAAGAACAGAACATGAGCGGAAAATATCAGAAACATCAGCTCTTATGATGCAATGCTATAACGATATGGTTCAAGATGGAACTGTATATCCTGTAAACAGCGAAAATGTTGATAGTATGGCATTGACAATGGAAATTGCGGAGATGGCAATTGATTTTGAGAATGGGAAATATGAAGCATCTGATTGGATTGAAGAAGTGGAAACATATACAATAGATCATTTTCTCGGAAGTGATTATGAAATTAAAGGAGAACATTAAAATGTACGAATTAGGTTATTGTTTTGGAATTGTACTCACAGTGCTGATTATAATAGCAATACTGAGTTGATGGATGATATACATATGCAGAATTTAGCAAGCTTTATAGAATATACAGATGGAAATAAACAGAATACACACGTTTTTATGAGAATGCAGATGGATAACGGGAAAATAGAAGAGATTGATCTGTTTGCGAATGATAAAGTAAGAAAATACAAAACACGCCTGGATGATAGTATAAGAGAAGGCGGAAAAGGTTCAGTTGCTAAAAAGAAAATGAGGATAGAATTGATAAACGCATTTGAAGCATTATTGAAAGCATCAGGATTACATATTGCATGATTCGTTTGTAGTTAGTGGCTGCTAGAATGGAAGTTTTAGCAGTTACGATAGTGCTTATGAACATAAAAATAATGAAAATAGATGTTGACAAGTACCTGTTAAAATGATAATATAATAGACGTAAGGAGGAAATCCAATGGCGAAACCTAAGCAGAATGGAATAAGAAAGTCTGTTTATATTTCAAAAGAATTGGAAGAATCATTGGAAAGAGAGGCACAAGAAAAGGGAACGAATTTTTCTAATCTCGTAAGAATGATTCTTGTAGAACGGGAGAAAGATAAGCAGAAATAGAAATGGTGGTTCACAGCCTGAGAAACTAGAAACCACCATTAACCGCCATCAGCATGGAAACCATTAACTGATTGACTTATCTATTATATATCATTTCAACACGATTAGTCAATCAGAAAATTTCCAATATTTTACAAATGCACATTGAGAACTAAATAATATGCAAGTACAGGAGGAATTGCAAATGGAAAGAAATGAATTGCAAGTATTTGAAAATGAAACTTTTGGCGAAATTAGAATGGTTTTAATTGACAATGAGCCTTGGTTTGTTGCAACTGATGTGTGTAAAATTTTAGAGCATAGCAATCCAACGGTAGCAATGGCAAGTTTAGAGCCTTATGAACGGTCTAAGTTCAACTTAGGTCGTCAAGGTGAAGCTAATATTATTAGTGAATCTGGATTCTATACTTTAGTTTTAAGAAGTAAGAAACCTATTGCAAAACCATTCAGATTATGGGTAACAACAGAAGTTCTTCCGACTATCCGTAAGACTGGAAAATATGAAATGACTAAGGAAACAAATACTTCCATTGTTGGAATTGATTTTGATACCTTTAGAAATTCCATTGAAAAGCAGTTAGAAGGTCAAACAGTTCAGATCAATGCAATGGAAGATCTTCTCGGAGAGCAAACGGAAATGCTTAACAAGATGGTGGAAAATATGACATTATCCACTAGACAGCAACAGAAGTTGTATAAAGCAGCGAAAGACAGAATCAATAAACTTCTGGATGGAGCGCATGGAACTAAATACAAATGTTACTCAAAAAGCTATTTCATTAATATGTGGAATGAGTTAAAGGAAAAGTTTGGATGTAGTTCTTACAAGGATTTGAACCCTATGTATTACAATGAAGCATTTGACTTTATTGCTGAATGGGAATACACAGAACGATAATATTACATACTCATGGGTGGTACTTGATATAGAGTGCCACCTGTTTTAATTAATAGAGAATTAATAGATGAAAGAGATATTTCAAATTGAATATTGGAGGAAATGTTATGAAATATGAATGGAAATATGGAGAAAACGATAATCAGAAATACTATGAGATAATGGTTGGAAAAGATTATTTATGTGTATTTATGAATAATTGGAATCCTAATATATGGCTTGGATCATACAATAATGTTTGTATTCATAACAAAACGAAGAATGACAGAATAAGAAAGAAGCAAGGTCTTGCAAAAGGTTGTCATCCGTCAGAATTAAGAACTGATTATATGTTATGTAGTGATAATCCAGAATATATGATGAAGAAGGTTGAATATTGCTACAAACATGGATTAATGGAAATTAGTCAGTAGAGATGAAACAAGAGTTTCTTTGGAAGAATGGAGGAAATACAATGAAGCGTGATTTAGTAGATGAATTATATAAAACGGCGTATAAACGATATAGAGAAAAATATCAAAACAAAGATTTTGCATCTATTCCAAATTTTTTAGATTCACTTTGGTTTAGTATTGAAGGTGAACTTAATAGAAATGGATATAATGCTGCAAAGAAATATGTCGAAGAAGCAGAGTTAATTGTATTAAAGTAAATGAAATGATGATTTCAGGATTGGAGAAAATATGAACAATAACGGGAAAATCAAATTGGAACTTACACCAAAGGAAATAAGTATTTTATCAAATGGTTTAATTTGTTTAATTGACAATGCTTACAGAGCAGAAAAATTAACATGTGAAACATCTGTAATTAAAGCGTTAGATGAATCAGCGGAGATATATCAGAAACTTAATCAGAAAATTTGTAATTCAGTATCAAGAATGGAGTGATAATATGATTTATTGTTATGTATGCGGACAGAAAAGCAGAAAACAGTATTTTGATTTTGTTAATGGGAAATTTGTGTTAGTGGATAGATGTTTTAATCCTTTTTGCAAATCATACAACAAATTCATAAATTATGGGAGAACTATATGAAAGAAAAAGAATTAACGATACAGAATATAATTGATAAGAATGTAGAAGCGTTATGGATAGAATTTCAGAATGTTCCTGTTGATCGTAACGGAAACCTTAAAGCTGCGTGGTATGCGTTTCCAAAAGGAACTAATAAGAATACTGTATATGATTGGTTCAATCGTCACTATAGTAAGGGATTATCATATCTGATGGAAGAGGTGAAAAATAATGAAAGGGACAAATAAGCATGTATCATGTTGGGATAAAGACAAACGTGATTCTGGAAACTGTTTCCGTAATTATAATGGAAACTATACAGAAAGAGAAGAAAATATGGAGAACTTCAATTTTGATGTATGGTTAAAGGAAATGTTACATAGGTAAATTTAAATTCAAGGGGTGAATGATATGACTTTTCAAGAGGCACATAAAGATGGGAAAAATGGATTAGTAACAAGAAGAGGTTTATCATATGATGAACTGTATGGAAGATTATTGAATTATTTTCATAGCATTAAATGTCGTGAAATTATAGGTGATGTACTTATATGGGATTGTTGGACAAACGGAAAAATTGCAATTACATTAATGGGATCTAAAGAAAATCCTAGATTTATAGTAATTGCGGATGGGAACTACATGAAACTAATTGAACCATAAGAGTAAATGAAAATCGTATTTTATTGAAAGCTAGAAGCTAAGAGGTAGTGTATGGGAAGAAGAGAATGGACAAAAGATGAAGAAACTTATATGTATAGAAGGTATTTGAATCAATCAGTTGAAACTACGGCAAAATTCCTGGATAGAAGTGTATCTTCTGTGAAGCATAAAGCAAGCAAAATGGGACTAAATCATTATTATGGGGAAAGAATTAGTGCGAAAACACTTGCAAAATGCTTTCATTCAGATATAAGCGTAGTAGTGAGATGGATTGACAAATATGATCTTCCTTGTAAAAAGGTTAAGTTGAAAAATCAGACACGATATTTGATTGACGCAGCAGAGTTTTGGAAATGGGCTGAAAATCATAAAGAGATAATCAACTGGAAGAAATACGAAAGGGAAACATTGTTTCCAGAACCATCCTGGATTTGCTATGAATGGAAGAAAGATAACGGTAAACCAGAGCGACATGGAAATAAAATAACAGACTTTGAGAAGCTATCAATTAAAAATATGCTGAGAAAAGGCATGAGCAATAAGGAGATTGCAAAAGAAATACATAGAACTTATGAAGCTACGAAACATATAACAAAAACAGTATTTTGCTGAGAAAGAGGGAAAATAAATGATCGTAGGAATTGTAATTGGATTCATTATTGGTGGATTTGTAGGAATGATTTGTACTTGTTTATGTGTGTGACAAGTGGAAAGGAGAATAGATAATATGTATACATTAGGATGTATTGCTTGTTTTGGATTTGTAGCGGTAATTATAGCTGCACTGTTGGATTTATAAATAATACAATAGAACGAGAATTTCATGGAGGGTATATGACAAGTAAAGAATTATTTAAGGCAAAAGAAATTCTAAAAGAAAATAATATAAGTGCTTCTCCCATAGAATTTTGGGAAACAGAAAAATATTATCAAATAGCTTATATAACATATGCTGGAAATTTTTTCATAGACAGATTCAATAAGTAGATGAATACCAGTTTTCAAAATAAGAATCTTACAAACAACACGAATATTACATATGTATGGAGGTAAATATAATGGGGGTTAATAATAACAGATATATAAATATTTATTCTATGAAAATGGCAGGATATTTATTTCTGAAAGGATTTATACCAGAAGAATATCAGAAGAGCCATAAGGATTCGGAAAGAACTATATTCTTCTTTCTGGAAACTGGCGAATTATTGAGAGCTACGAGCGAATTTAATCGTTTGAAAAACTTTAACGGAAATGTAGTTAATATATGAAAGTATTCTTATCTCATGGACAATTTGTATATAATGTGGTAAAATAATAAGATGGTCTTAGTATAATTTGGAGGATAATATGCAGAAAACATATTTTGAAGGGGTAGAATTTGTAGTAATTGACAAAGTGGATGAGTATTATATTGATGCATTAAATAAAAATAATATACAATATAAAGAAAGAGATATTAATATTAACAAGTCATTTGTATCTTGGACAGAAATAGAATATGTTAATCATAAAACTGGGAAAACATTATATGCTTATGAATGTTGTCATTCAGAAGTTGATGGTTTTTATAGTAAAACATTTGTGTCTGAGCATAAATTCTCTGATAATGACATATATAAACTTGATAACACATTAAATGATCTTGAATACATAGAATATATTCCAGAATATAAACCATTTAAAGGTTTCGGGAAAGGATCATTTCCATTACTGCGGAACCTCGTTGGAAAATATGTAAATTACAATGGTGAAAGATATGAATTTTATGATGTTAAATTCTTTCCTGAAGGAGTATACGCAAATATATTTTACATGGATGATTGTGGAAATGAATATAAAGGATCAAAATTATTTATCATGCCACTTGGAATGATTGATAAAGAATATATATTTGTAATGCAAAGAGAAGGAAATATTCCGAAGATTATTAAGTATAATAAATTTATGGAGATTTTCGGAGAAAAGTAAATTACGGAAGGAGAAATATTATGGCATGGTATTATGGAACATATTCGTGTGGACATGAGGGCAGAGTGAATGTAGTTGGAAAGATGTCTGAAAGACAATGGAAGATAGATAGACATTTTGAAGGAATTTGTGAAAATTGCAAAGCTAAACAAATAGAAGAATCGAATAAAAAATCAATGGAAACTTCCAAAGAATACGAGTTTCCAGATTTGAAAGGCACAGAAAAGCAGATAGCATGGGCTAGCACCATTAGACTTAATTTTTATGAAGAATGCGAAAAAAGAAATATTGATATTAATGATATAATAAATAATGAAGCAGAATCGAAATTTTGGATTGATAACAGAAATTGTTTAAATGGTAAGTTTATTAAAGAATATCATAGTCAATATGAAAAGAAAAGAGTGAATGAGCTTTTAGTAAGTTTAGATAGTATAAAGCCTGACGAAATAAAACATAACGGAATTGTAGAAATTGTAAAAAATAATAATAGAATTGTATTACAATATGAAAAAAATAGTGATTTTATTGATATGGTAAAAGCAAACAAGTATCAATGGGATGGAACATGGTATAGAAACCTAACAGAGACTATTGGAGATTTCTCTGATAGAGCTGCGGAAATTGGAAATAAATTATTAAAAAATGGATTTTGTATTTGTATTCACGATAAAGATATTCTTAAAAAAGCTGTTGACGGAAAATATAAACATGAATATACAAAATGGATATATTCAAGAAAAGATACAACCTTATTATCAATTAAATGGGAAGGCAAAAGTGATAAAATATATAAAGATGCGAGAAAAATAAAAACTTCAAAATGGGATTGGGACACTTCAAGCGTAATTGTAGATGTATCTCATTATAAAGAAGTGGAAGTTTTTGCAGAGAAAAATGGTTTTAGATTTACTAATGCAGCAAAAATAAAAATAGATGGTTATATTGAGCAATTAAATAATATTAAGGAGGTTGAAGTAAAATGACATCATATAGAGTAGGTCAGGTTATAGAAAATTTTAAAAATCATCATGAAGGTGTTCTTTTTGATATTGCTGATAATGGTGCAACATTAATAATATTTTTTGGAAATCCAACACAAGATGAAATTAATCAATTTAAAAGTGGAAATAAATTTGAAATAAGATTCTTAGAATTATATGGATTGATAATAATTACGGCGAAAATCGGAAATCTTAATTGGATGGACGCTCCATATTCGTCACATTTGAGCAAGAATTTGTCAGAATTAAGTTCAGTTGGAAAAAATCAAGGATTAGGACTGACAATTATGTTAGTGGATGCTGTAACAGGAGAAATTAAACATATGAGGTTAGTTGGATTATCAGAAAGATTTACAAAACAGTTATTTAAAGTAGTTTCAGAACAAAAATTAAAAGATTTTAATGTTATTGAATACAGAGAAGCACTTAATAAAATTTATTCATCTTATTCTACAAATCAAATTGTAAAAATGAGTAGAGATTATTGTAAGATTCAATAGATGAAAGAATAGTTTTATGGGGTGGATGATATGGATTTACAGAAAATATTTGATAAGATCAAAGAAGAAAAATATTCAATTGTTGCAATTCGTAGATGTTGTAAAGATGAAAAATATAATATTGGAGATATTTGTAGAAATAGTTATGAATGGGACTATGAATATGATGTAAGTTCATATGATACAGAAGCACCTACAGAATTAGATGGTACATGTGGGTTAAATATTTCCAATATTATTGATTGTGAAGATTTGATAGATGTGAAAAATATCATTGATGATGGCATTGAAAAATCTTCTGTATATGACGGAAATAATGTGATTATTATTGCAGGGCACGACTATTCTTATGGGAATGATGAAGAAGAAGTTATTATAGAAAATGCAGATGTTATAGCAATGTTATAATTCCTTGGAGGAAATATGAGTAGTATATATAATGAGATTTTAAAACAGTATGACATATTAAATGTAGAAGATGTCCTTCCAGTGGCACACATAAGAATCAAGCCTAACATCGGTATTTTATTAGATAAACATGGAAATTTTCAAGCTGCAACATTGATTGAAAATGAAAGATGTTCAATCCCATGTACGATAGATTCTGAAAGTAGAACTTTGAATATTGCGCCACACCCTATACATGATAATATGTCATATGTTAGTGATTACTATTCAAAATACAAAAATAGACATGATTTATATATGAAACAATTAGAATCATATATAAATGAAGTAGATGATAGATTAGCAAAGAGTGTCTATAAATATTTACAGAAAAACACTATCCATGACGATATTGCTAGTTTGTTGCTACAACAATCATTACAAGAAGATAAGGCAATGATTGTATTTGCTACAAAGGATAATAGAGATACAATAAGTAAAAAGTGGACAGATTATTATATTAGCACATTACCCAAAAATGGAATGTGTAGTATTACAGGTGAGATGGATTATATTCCAGATAAATACCCAAAAGGAACAAGATCATCATCAGATATGTCAAAACTTTTTATATCAAATAATAGAGAATTAGATTCAATGCCAGTTCTTGCACCAGGTTATATTGCGTCCCAAAAAATATTACATACATTACAATATATGATGTATGAAGGTGATAGTTGGGCATATGGAGTTTTAAAAGATAACATTGATAAAATTCCTGATAAATGGAAGAAGAGAGTACAAAAATATTATTCTAAATAGCGGTGGTTTAAATGAAATGTTTAAATTGTGGTAAAGATACAGGAAGAAACAAGTATTATTGTTGTCAAAAATGTAGAGTTGAACATATTAGGAATAAAAAGAAATGTGAAGTTTGTGGAAAATATTTTTATGTTTCGCCTTCATCAGAAAAGAAAACGTGCAGTAAAGAATGCGCACATATTCTTAAATCAAACGATGGAAAGTTTGGAGCTGCAAAGAACAATGTAAAGCTTGCTCAAATTGCAGCAACAACAAGTCCTAATAGTGGTAGTTTTGAAACAAACGCAATTGCAAAAAGTTGGAAAATTCAATCACCGAATGGAACTATTTATGACATAAATAATTTGTCATTGTGGGCGAAAGAACACGAAGATTTATTACCTGGAACGGTAATACAGTTTGTTGGTGGAATTAGAGACATCAAGAGAACCAAACAAGGCAAGAAAAAGAGAGGATCTCATCAATATAAAGGTTGGGAACTTCTTGAATGGAGCGAAGAAAATAAAGCAAGAATAAAAAATAAAGAAGATGAAACCTAAGTTTCAGGAAAGGATATTATATGGAAATTCAAAAGTATATAGTAGATAAAATACGGAAACAAAATGAATATTGTATTAAAGCAAAAGATTTAGAAGATGAAATGGATAGAAGATTATGGAATAGAGAAAAACCATGTATATATGTACTTGATAATATGATATGTGGGAAAGGCGTAAAAAGCTCTGGAAAATGTGAGCTACCATGTAGTTACTATGAAAGTGGCAGATGAAATTTAACATTCAAGGGATAAATTATGGATAAGTCAGAAGAAAATACAAACAAATTAGAACAACTTAGAGATATTTTGGAAAATTTTACAGAATACGTAGAAAGTCATTCGGATTATGTACATAATTATGTGATGGCAGAAGATGTACTTGAATATATAAATGATATGTGGAAGGTATTTGGAGAAAATAAAGAGTCATAAAATGACGGTTTCTTCTGAATGAAAGTAGGTGATTGAATGTATAAAAATATGCCAGAGTTATTAGAGGAAAGAGAAAATAACGGTTGGAAATTAGAGAAGTTTGAGATAAAACAAGGCAATTTCAGAGCAATGTTAGATGGTATTATGCCTGGAACATATATTAGATTAACACATAACGGAGAGTGTGTTATGTCTGACACGAGTATGGAACAACGAACAAATTTAAGATTTTGTTCAAAAGCATATGGAGATATTATTATTGGTGGTCTTGGAATTGGAATGATTGTTATGGCAATTCAAGATAAACCAGAAGTGAAAAGTATTACTGTGATTGAAAAAAATCAGGAAGTCATTGATTTGGTTGCTTCGCAGCTTAATTTTAACGAAAAGGTCAATATTATATGTGCAGATGTTTTTGAATGGAAACCTGAACGTGGTGTAAAATATGACATGGCGTATATGGATATTTGGAATTGGATCAATGACGATATTTATAAAAAAGAAATGCAGCCATTGAAAAGAAAATATGCAAGGTTTCTTAGAGGCAAAGATATAAACCCAAATAGATTTAACGAATGTTGGGCTGAGTATCAAGCAAAAAACGGAATAAGATTAGCATAATGAAAAATTGTTTGATATTAAAAGAGGAAAAATGAATAGTTGAAAAATTGCTTTCAAGTGGAGGTTTGAATATGAACTACGGTAATTTGCTTAAAGAAAAAGGATTTGTTTTAAATACCTATCCAGAGGGAAAATTTTGGGAATTAGTTATAACAAATGATGAAAGTAAAAAAGAGTATATTTGCAAAGTATTTGGGGCAGATATTGAATTGTTTGATTCGGATACAACAGACATTGATACACTTATATTACAGTGTGCAGAAGATTTTACAAAATGTCTCTTTTATTATGACTGTAATCCATTTGATATGGAAACCAAAACATTTATGAAATGCGTAGAGAATATATAGATAATTGAAAGATTGTTTTCATGAAAGGGGTATGTGGTTGGTAGAAAATAAAGATTGGAAGTGTTTAAGAAAGGGAGATCGAGTAAGAAAATATAAAAACAGACATGATCATACAACAGAATATATAGATGGAACTGTTATAAAAGGACTCCATTATTACTCAGATGGATTTGTTTATGTACAATGGGATGGTCAACAAATCATTGATATGTCAGTAAATAGTTATGATTTGGTCAAATTACAATAAAACATGCATTTCATGGAAAAGTTATAGGCACTTATAGGACTTTTTCAGTGGTAACGGACGTAAATCACCGTATAAATGCGGTGCTATGCGGTTAAAACGGATAAATAATTACTTGCTACGTGAGCAGATTTCCTTTATAATAAGAAGAGATATGATGGGAGGCGGTTAAGATAACAGTATCAAAGGCAAAAAAAGAAGCAAATGAGCGTTATTTTAAAAAGGCATACGCACAAGTTAAATTATCTATGCCAAAAGAAGAAGCTGCTACTCTTGCGACTTATTGTGAAGAAAAAGGATATACAAAAGCAGGTTTTATAAGGCAAGCTATTAAGGAAAAAATGGAAAGAGATAGTTAGAAATGAGACATCTTAATAGGTGTCTTATTTTTATACAAGAAATACAATGGTACTATTGTATAAATATAACAAATAATAACTATGAATATTGGTATTAATGCCTATTGAAATACAATGGTACTAATGCTATAATATAATTAAGTTAAGAGAAAGG
>ERZ826764.784-NODE-784-length-42507-cov-19.731791_pt1 | contig 42507 bp, 40 predicted proteins | sample MGYA00519870_ERZ826764 | MGnify/ENA primary metagenome ERZ826764 (study PRJEB31778, sample SAMEA3449239) | human gut metagenome | biome: human gut; feature: human-associated habitat; material: faeces | place: United Kingdom | collected 2010/2012 ...
AAACATGGAGGACTTCGTATTACTGGCACCCCTGATGAAATTTCTGGTACGCCTGGTTCCTTTCATCCTGACTTGGGCCATGTTCACGGGGCTGTTCGTCTTTATGCCCAATACTAAAGTGAAACTGAAATATGCCATCATTCCGGGTATCATCGCAGGCACTGCCTTTCAGGCTTTTCAATACTTGTATATCGGCAGTCAGATATGGGTATCAAGATACAATGCAATCTATGGTAGTTTCGCCGCTATTCCAATGTTCTTGTTATGGGCGCAAATTTCATGGGGAATCTGCCTGTATGGCGCAGAGCTTTGCTATGTGGCACAGAATCTTCGCAACTACAGCTTCAGCAAAGAGACGGCAAATATCAGCCGCCGTTATCACGACTTTCTGTGCATCCTCATCATGTCTCTGATATGCAAACGATTTGAAACGGAAGAGACTCCTTATACCGCCGAGACACTCAGCGACGAACATAAAATCCCGATAAGACTCACTAAGAAAATCCTATACGAACTACAGGACATGCACATGGTTTACGAAACTTCTATGGACGGTGACGATGAAAGCATAGGCTATTTGCCGTCAGTAGATATCAACCGGATGAACGTGGCTATGCTGCTGAACAGACTGGACATAGCCGGAACAGAAGCCTTCAAAATAGACCGGGAACGATATAGCGGTCCTTGGGAGGCATTGACCAATGCCCGCGAAGAATATTATAAAAGCACCAGTAAGATATTGCTAAAAGATTTATAACTCTGATATTTGTTTTACCACAGATTGCACAGATTCTTTTTTTGTTCAAAAGCCGATGCGGATAATTCCGGATTTCCACAAAGAACCTTTTTTTCATCTTTAACAATCATCTGTGCAACCTGCGGTGAAAGAATCAGGAGAACTGCATCATGCGGCTTAAATATTTGCCGATGATATCAAACTCTATATTCACAATGCTTCCCACTTTAAAAGTATGGAAATTGGTATGTTCGTAAGTATAAGGAATAATGGCAACCTGGAAAGTATCCTCCGTAGGGTTACAAACGGTCAGACTCACACCGTTCACCGTAACCGAGCCTTTGTCCACCGTGATGTAGCCGCGCTTTGCCATTTCCTTGTCAAACGCATATCTGAAAGTAAAATACCAGCTCCCTTCAGCATCCTTTATATCCATACATTCGGCAGTCTGATCCACATGTCCTTGCACAATATGACCGTCCAGCCGCCCGTTCATCATCATGCTGCGTTCCACATTCACTTTATCTCCCACTTTCAGCAAGCCGATGTTGGAACGCTCTATCGTTTCTTTCATGGCGGTAACCGTGTACGTTCCATCCTGTAAACTGACTACAGTCAGGCACACACCGTTATGAGAGATACTCTGGTCTATTTTCAGTTCGTCCACAAACGAACATTTCAAGGTGAGGTGCAGATTTTCCTGCTCCTTTACAATACGCACCACCTCCGCATATTCTTCTACAATCCCTGAGAACATAAGTTTTAGTCTTTAATTAAGTTTCGAGAACAAAGGTAGAACAAAAAACACAAATATTCGAAACTTACCGACGGTTAATGACAAATGACCGGCAATTCGTCGCTAACCTGCCTTTTTTACATATTCAGAACAAAAACAGAGTGCCCAATTCTTTTTTATTATATATTTGCACTTTATACTTTGCAAACTTATTAAAAACAAACCATGGACAGCACAAAGATTGTTGGTGAAAAAATAAAATCACTACGTGAAACAAAAGAAATCAGTGTGGCCGAACTGGCCGTACGCTCTGGCCTTGCCGAAGAACAAATAGAACGAATAGAGAATAATGTAGATCTTCCTTCATTGGCTCCCCTCATCAAGATAGCCCGTGCGTTAGGGGTACGTCTGGGCACTTTTCTGGACGACCAGGAAGAACAAGGAGCAGTAATCTGCCGGAAACAAGAGAGTGAGGATACTATCAGTTTCTCGAACAATGCAATGGACCTGCGTACACATATGCGCTACCACTCACTGTCAAAATCAAAAGCGGACAGGCATATGGAACCATTCATCGTAGACGTGGAACCGACGGAGGAAAGCCACTTCTCACTCTCCTCGCATGAAGGTGAAGAGTTTATCTATGTCATGGAAGGCGCCGTCGAAGTATGCCACGGTAAAAAATGCCATCTGATTAAAGCCGGAGACAGTATTTATTATGATTCTATCGTTCCGCACCACGTACACGGATATCAAGGACAAGCCGCCAAAATATTGGCTGTTATCTATACTCCTATTTGATTTATGATGGAATTAAGCACGAGAACCTTGGGTGACTGGCTTGAACATTGGGCCCTCACCACTCCCGATAAAGAATATATCGTATATTCCGACCGCAATCTGCGCTTCACCTGGAAACAATTTAACGAGCGTGTAGACCACATGGCCAAAGGACTGCTCGCCATCGGCGTGAAACGGGGAACCCATGTAGGAATCTGGGCGGGTAATGTGCCCGACTGGCTGACCTTTCTGTACGCTTGCGCCAAAATCGGTGCCGTGGCCGTAACAGTAAATACCAACTACAAACAGGCAGAACTGGAATACCTCTGCCAGAACTCGGACATGCACACGCTGTGTATCGTAAACGGAGACCGTGGCAATGACGACTATGTAAATATGGTCTACGCCATGCTGCCCGAACTAAAGACCAGCCAGCGCGGATATCTGAAGAGCAAACGTTTCCCCTGCATGAAGAACGTGATTTACATCGGCCCCGAAAAATACCGGGGTATGTACAACACCGCCGAAATTCTGCTTCTGGGATGCAACATAGACGATGACGAGCTGCTGGAAGCAAAAGCGAAGGTGAACTGCCACGACACGGTGAACATGCAGTACACTTCGGGCACAACCGGTTTCCCCAAAGGAGTCATGCTCACCCATTACAACATCAGCAACAACGGTTTCCTGACGGGTGAGCACATGAAATTCACTTCCGATGACAAACTATGTGTCTGTGTACCCCTGTTCCATTGCTTCGGAGTGGTATTAGCCACCATGAACTGCCTTACACACGGATGCACGCAGGTGATGGTGGAACGTTTTGACCCGCTGCTGGTACTTGCCTCCGTCCACAAGGAACGCTGCACGGCCTTGTACGGGGTTCCTACCATGTTCATTGCCGAGCTGAACCATCCCATGTTTGATATGTTCGATATGTCCAGTCTGCGTACCGGCATTATGGCAGGCTCACTCTGTCCGGTAGAACTGATGAAACGTGTAGAAGAGAAAATGTTTATGAAGGTCACCAGTGTATACGGGCTTACAGAAGCTTCTCCCGGCATGACAGCCTCCCGCATCGACGATTCGTTTGATGTACGCTGCAACACAGTGGGCCGTGATTTCGAGTTTACGGAAGTAAAAGTGATCGATCCGGAAACAGGCGAAGAATGTCCCATAGGCGTACAAGGCGAGATGTGCAACAAAGGGTATAACACCATGAAGGGGTATTACAAAAACCCCGAAGCAACCGCCGAAGTGATAGACCGGAACGGCTTTCTCCACTCAGGGGATTTGGGAGTGAAAGACGAAGAAGGTAATTATCGTATCACAGGAAGAATAAAAGACATGATTATCCGTGGCGGAGAGAATATCTATCCACGGGAAATAGAAGAGTTCCTGTATCAGATGGAAGGAATAAAAGATGTACAGGTAGCCGGTATCCCCTCCAAGAAATACGGAGAAGCGGTAGGCGCATTCATTATCTTGCACGAAGGGGTGGAAATGAACGAATTCGATGTACGTGACTTTTGCGATGGCAAGATAGCCCGTTACAAAATTCCTAAATATATCTTCTTTGTTGATGAGTTCCCCATGACGGGCAGCGGAAAGATACAGAAATTCAAGTTAAAGGATGTGGGATTGGAGTTATGCCGGAAGCAAGGCATCGAGATTATTTAATTCAGCCTGCCTCTTGCATTAAAAATGCAGAATTAAGTTACACAGTCACGGAGAGGAATACATTGCACGGATTCTTCTCTGTGGTTCTGTATTGGGTATCGGAACCGGACAGCAGATGTAAGCCTCACGTTATTCCATAAAAAAAGGAGCAACGCCTTGCTCCAACCTTTTGTTAACCTTAAATCTAATACTATGAAAAACACACATACAAATATACGCACTTTCCTGCTATCTGCAAATTTAAGGAAGCGTTAAGGAGAAATTATAGTATTGTTTAATAAAAGCAACAAATCCTTTAACATTTCAAGTTAATGCGAATGGTTTCTTTTAACAAAACAAAAAGGCTGTCCCGTAAGGAACAACCTTTCTATATTTTTTATAGTAGACGCTTCTACTTCAGATGCAACTACTTCTCTCAAGCCGATTGCAATCTTCAACCTTTAATCTAATACTATGAAAAACACATTTATATAACACGGCGGCAACAAGAATTGTTCAACCGCAAGTCATTAATAAATGTTTAAATCCCTAACTATACCTTTTCTTCCTTTGGCAAGACCGAATGCCAAGGAATTCCGTCTACAGTAGAAAGGTCCTTGCCAGACTCTATCAAACCACTGATTACATAATCTCTGGCAGTAGGATTCTGGAACGGATACAATCCAAACTCGGGAAGAACAGAAACAAAATGTTCCATGATTTCCGCTTGGATAGATTCATAACTAGGCCAGTTCTTATTGGACGAGAAACAATAAATTTGTACGGGCAGGCCATTCTCCGTAGGAGCCAATGTGCGCACCATCAGCAACAGGTCCTTACTGATAAAAGGATGGCGCTTCAGATAGAGAGTCATATAAGCACGAAGCAGCCCTACATTCGTATCAATGGTTCCATTTACCAATCCGGCCGGATTGTCAGTATTCGCTACTTTTCCTTCAGCCGCCTGTTTCTGCTTTTCTGTGATAAAGTCGGCCAAATCAGCATCAAACTTCTTCATTTTCTCCAAAAATTCAGGAGTACAGGGTTGTATGTAATCCAGTTTCAACGCATACTCGCGCATAATACGCCGTCCGCCCGATTCAGTCATCCCACGCCAATTGATAAATGAACCGGAAACTAATGAATAAGGAGGTATAGTGACAATAGTATTATCGAAATTCTGAACCTTCACAATGTTCAGAGTGATATCCATCACCACCCCATTCACATTATTCTGCGGCATCTCAATCCAATCGCCGATATGCACCATATCATTCTCGGAAAGCAGCACCCCCGCCACAAAGCCAAGGATGGTATCTTTGAAAATCAACATCAGCACGGCAGCAAAAGCACCCAGTCCGGTAATCAGATTGAGAGGCGACTTATTAATCAATATAGAAATGATGACAATGATGGCAATACACGAAAAAATCACTTGAAAGATTTGTATGAAACCTTTCATCGGACGATTCTGTAACTGCTCCTTGTTCATCAGCACATTACCCACCGAATTTAACACGGCATTGACCGAAAACAACAAAGCGATAAAGAAATAAATCCAAGTGATTTTTTCACTGACAGTAAACCAAGTAGAACGATAGTCGAACGCAAACGGCAACAAAGCGGATATAATAAGCGGCGGAATGACCGCAGACATTTTCCGCAAAGCATTGTATTCTATCAGCGAACTTAAAAAACTGATATTTTTATATTTCAACACCTTCCGTGTGAAACGCACAGATAAATAATGAAATACAGCTCCTACAGCAAAAGCAATAACTACAATCAGGATCAAGAAAATAATCTCATCCAGTTCATTCAACCTATCGCGCGGGATGCCTATCCATGATAGAAAACTCTTAATCCAAGTCAATAAAATTCGGGCAAATTCGTTTGTACTCATAATTATCGTCTTTTTACTTATAGAACCATCTATAAAAACATTTGTTTAGCTGAGGGATGAAAAATCCTCCCCAGTCTGTCCGAAAACAGTTTCCTGCTTTCCTTTTACTCTGTCATTCCAGCGTAACAAGACTTTCTCAAGGAATCGGCGAAGTGAACCAAGAAGTCAAACAAATCTATTTATTGAATATACCATCTTTCGCACTGGCTGTAGACGGCACCCCAACATAACCTCCCAAATTACAATTAGAAACCCCAATTGTCTTCGTATTCGAAAAACTAAGACCTATCCCTGCTTTATCCACATCCACGTTATCAAAAGTCACATTATAAATAGGCTTTGCCTCTGTACCTTGAAGCACCAATGCAGCTACATTCACCTTTTTGCATTTCAAATCCTTTACATAAATATCATGCACCTCAGTAAAATGATGGTTATCCATCCCCTCGCCTGCATACATGGAAGTTACATAAAAAAGATCCTCCACTTCACCAAACTCACAATTATTCACATAAATATCACGAATAAAACCTCCGCGGTCCGGATTCGTCTTGATAAAAATACCTCGTTTACAATAGCCTCCGTAAGTGCAATTCTCTACGAAAACATGCTGTATTCCCGATGACATCTCACTGCCCAACACCACACCATGAAGCCCTTTGAACTTACAGTTACGAATAATAATATTTTCCGAAGGACAACTGGTTTTCCATCCGTCATTATCCCGTCCGCATTTAATGGCCACATTGTCATCTCCATTATTAAATTCAATATTTTCAATCAGCAAATTACGGGTGTACTCAGGGTCGATGCCATCATTGTTGACCAATTTTGCATCATAACGTATGCCACGGCAGATAATATTCTCCGATTTCAGTAAATGAATACACCAGAAAGGCGCATTCGTAATAAACACATCCTCAATTGTAATATTCTTACAATCAAAGAATTGCACCAGATGCGGACGCAACCAATACCCCTCACCGAAGTTCCGTTCGGCTACCGGCACTTCTTTATGATTCATTTCACGACTAAGCTGCTGCCCTATCTTCTGCTTACTTTTCCAAGTGGCAAAAGTAGTCCCCGCATTTCCATCTATCACTCCTTTGCCGATGATGGAAACATTTTCCAACTGATATCCATAAATAAAAGGACTGTAATTCTGAAGGAAAGTTCCTTCCCAACTGGTTTTCACCAGAGGGAGATAAAAAGCCGGTTCAGATGAAAATTTCAAGGTCGCCCCTTCCTGAAGTTCCAAACATACATTACTTACAAAATGAATAGGACCATTCAAAAGATATTCCCCTGCGGGAACCACAATATGTGCTCCTCCCATATGGGCAGCACGCTTCATCGCTTTATCAAATGCAGGTTTACAATCTTTTTTCCCATCTCCTTTCGCACCAAACGAAATAAGTGAAATCTGCTTTTTCGGACGAACGGCTCCTGTAATTTGTGCTAAAATAGCATCACGTTTGGCTGTACGGAGCACATCGTCAATAGCCAAACAAGGATGAAAAGCCCATAGTGCCCATATTATCACCAATAGGCTTTTGTACTTTTGTGTTGTCATAGTCGGTAGTTGTTTTATTTATGATTTTCAGACAAGCCTGACAAAGAAAATGTTCTTTCCTTGGGGCATCCGGACCAAAAGTACAAATATATTCTGATGTAAAAGAGGAAAATATGACGAATGAGTGGGATTTTTTGTTCAGAAAAGAAGAAAGTTCCGTTTCTAAGGGATAGTAGAAATTTAACGGGAACTACTTCTTATTTTCCGGTTCATACCTTTCTTTAGATTCAGTATATACATCTTCTGCATGCAAAAAGGGTTAACATGACTTTTTAACCGGTTCAATCTTTCCGCTGCCGTGAGGTCCAAAGGATGAAGAAACTGAGAAAAAGTAATAACCCGCCATCGGAATTAAATAACAATGTATCGCATCCATCCCTGTTGCATAAGCCTTTTCTCTTTCCAGGTTAAACCTTTTTATACGGATGTATTCTATCTCCATAGCCCTTGGAGTTATCTCCATAAGCTTTGGAGTTATCTCCAAAGGCTATGGAGTTAACTCCAAAGGCTTGCGGAGATAGAACAAGCAGGAAGAAAACCCTTAACTATCCAATGGGAAAGGTTTAGAGATATGGACAAGATCTTTTCCATAGCCCTGCTTTTAGATGAATCCTTTTTAAATATTTCCATAAAAAAAGCTGTACCCCCGAAAGAGATACAGCTCCTTTATGTGATTCCGTTGCGATTCGAACGCAAGACCCACGCCTTAGAAGGGCGTTGCTCTATCCAGCTGAGCTACGGAACCATCCTTAATTGCGAGTGCAAAGGTACGGTTTTTATTGAAATTACCAAAAGAATCCGTAACTTTTTTTGCATTAACAACCTATTTTTTTCTATTCAACATCCAAGCGAAAGGTAAATAGCAACAAATATGAAAAACGTAAGACACTATATATGAATCTATTCCAACCCATTCCACCAAATTCGTATACATCAATGAGGAAAAGAACTGAACTATAAAAAAAAGCACCACAAAGTAATCGGCAAAACGAGAAAAGAGACAGGACATCCCTCTTATTATATCCTTATCATCCCGAAAACGTCCCGATGCATAGCCGAAAGCCATACCCGATAATCCCACACCAAACGAAATGAGATAATAAATCCCTTTTTGAAACGGAGAGTTCGTGAGAGATCCCGTCACGCTACGCAACATAGTCCATGGGGCAAAAGTGGTGCCAATAATCATTATGATATAAACAAGCAGCATACAACCTGCCAATATCAACGCACGCTTTTCCTTACGGGAAATGGGCTTTCCTCTTTTCACTATTCTCCCCAACGTGCCCCATACCCCGGAATGAACCGTAATGCCGAACCCTAAAAAAAGCATCATTACTATGCCCAATGCCGGTGTCTGGACAAAATTCCCCATAGCATGCCTCAATTCCCACCGGATTCCTTCGGGGCTGAGCAGGCTTTGCACCTTCCCCAGCCCATAAATACTTCCTATCCATGAGAACAAGGCTACAGCTACCGTCAGCAGAAAAAACACAGTAGCGGTATGAGGAAAATAATATTTACTCTTCATCCGGTTCCAAATTATCAATGTCAAGAATCCGCAACTCGAAAGCACGGGTCACCAATCGACAGGCATTGACACCACTTCTTTCATCCAATGTGAACAAACGGTTTATTAATTCATTCTGACGTTTCTCTATGGACTTGACCCCGAAAGGCATCCCTTTCAGATTAGTAATCATTTCTTTGGTATACCCCAAGGCCAGATGGCGAAGCAAACGCTCATCATATTCATCAATATCATAATTAATGACAGCTTCCTGCCTGCGCTGCTCCTGAGCCACCGACTGCTTGAAACGTGCCACTATTTTCTCCAGAATGGGATAATTGAAAACCAGTTTCTTGCCATCCATCACCGCCTGTACATCTGTGGCAGTCAGCAACTCTCCCGTCTTCAGGATTATACCATCCGCACCCGCATTCAGCGCATCCACCCATAACTTTTCGTTCAATACCTCACCAGTAAAAATCAGCACCTTCATATCCGGATAGTTCTTCCGTAAAGAAGAACAGATTTCCACACCGATGGTAGTCGATCCCCCCAAGCCCAAGTCCAATAAAACCATATCGGGCAACTGCACTTTCAGCAATTCCCAAAACTCATTCTCAGTCATAGCCGTTCCGATGACTTCCGCATTCGGAATTTCGTGTCTGAATATCTCTTCCGTTCCTTTTAATTCCAGTTTGACATCCTCTACAATGATGACTTTAAATCTATTATTCTCCATAATATGCATTGTTTTTTTACATTCTACATTCAACGGGCAGGCAGGGTGAACCATACGGTGAACCCTCCTTCAGCGGCAGGCTGCGCATTGATACGGCAACCGCGTCTTCCGGCAAATTCATCATGGTCACGAATCACCTGCTTACAAATAAGGTATTCCGTACCGGTCAGAACTCCTTCCTGCCCCTGCTTCATACGAGACAGATGTGGGTAGAACAACAAGTTCAACTCTTCCTGCGACTTTTCGCGACGCGTATCGCGGAAATCAAACCGCACAAAATCCTTATCCTTATAAATACACAATTCCAAAACACCATCCACCTCGTATGATAGCGCTTCATCTATTAAATTCTCCAACATAAACTTCAGCTGAATGACATCTCCCAGTACGGAAACATGTTCCACCTCCGTCCTCAGTTCTACCCGATGCGGCATACGTTTTCCAGCACGTTTTATATACCGTGCCGCATAATCGGCCAGCTCGCCGGCTTTCACAACACCTCTGCGGAAAGTAATTTCTTCCAACTGACGTGCGGCGCATGAACTCAGCAAAGTAAATATATCCTTATAATAACTGATCAACTCACCAATCGTCTCTACTTGCACAGCTTCGTTTTCTCCTGCCTGACGGGTGTTCAACCTGTCGATAATCTGTTTTATCCGGTTAGGATAATAGATTGTCTCATGCTTAATGGTTGACAAGCAATTGTCCAATACCAAATTTTGCACATGCAACTGGTTTTCCTCCCGTATAGCTCGGCGCGCATCATCCTGCGCACTTTCTATATCCCGATATTTCTGCGCCATCAGTACCACTGCATTATATACAATGATGGCTACATATCCGGCCACAAGCTCCAGCATCAAGCGGTCGTCCTCACGCTCCACAGGCAAAGCGATTTTCAATGCCAGCACACCCGTGCAACGATTCTCGTTACCTGCTTCCACCCACAAGGGCAAACACTTTAACCTATCTTTCTCACGCCAATAAGATGTCTTCGCGTCAAAGCTACGGGCCATCATCTCACGCATTTCTTCGTTCTCATCCTCCACCGGTGAAAAAGCATAATTCAAGCTATGGTTGTCTTCACTATAAACCGCTACGCCCAACACATCAATGGGCAGCAACTCATTCACCGTCTCAAACATATCATTGACCAGACTTGCAGCAATATCCCGGTCGGTTCTTCCGTCAAGCAAAGAGGCCGAAAACACCTGCTTGTTGATTTCCAACACCTGTTCCAAGTTATAACGATAAATCAAACGGTGGCGGAAATACAGAATATAATATCCCACCAGCAATACCAACAAAATAACCACACAAAGAATGATAGCCACCGTCTTATTATTGGCAGAAAGCTGCATCTGGCGGCAATATTGCTCCAATGAGGTGTCCTCACTGATCTGTTTGTACAGCGCCGTATAAGCATTATTGTTATAACGATAAGCCTCCAGATTACCTAAAGCCAAAAAAGCGACTGCTGCCTCGTTGCGAACATCCAGCAAGGCATAGTAATCGGTATCAAAATGCCGGTTGAACCAATCTAAATCCGCTGCTACCCCCTCTCCTTCCAATTCCAACAAAGGCCCTTTGCTGCCCGAATACATAATATAATGCTTATTCAAACAATGTAGAGCACTGTCCGCATAACACAATGCCTGTTGGTATAGTCCATCAATGTTACAATTGTAAACATCGTATGCATATTCATTCGCAACAGCCAATAATTTATCATATCGCTGAATGGAATCATTAAGAGTGAGTTGTTCCGCTTTCCCGTCTTTCTCTCTCCCCTCATTACATCCTGTCAGGACAGAAAGAAAAGCGACCAGTACCAACATCAACGTTTTGCGCACTCCTTTGGGCAGACGAAAATAGAAACGGCTGCCTTTCCCCAATTCACTTTCTATCCGGAACAGGCAGACCCGGAATATTTCATTGGTCTTCTTATATTTATCAATAATGCCTTTGCAATTCATCAAACCGAAACCGTGACCTTTATTCTTCTGCAATTCGCTGACATTTTCGCTGGTCTGCAATCCGATTTTACCTGAATCATAAACTTTCTCACTCAGAATACGCTCCACATCTTCCTGTGAAAGCCCCGGACCGTCATCTTTCACCGAAATCTCCACGTAAGATTCCGTTTCCTGCGCATAAACAGAAACATTTCCTCCCGGCTGCGTATATTTACGGGCGTTTTCCGTCAATGTATTTATCATGAAAAGCGTCAGAGCCTTATCCGCTTTCACAATGGCGGCAGTCGGCTCTATGGTCAGAGTCTGTTGTTTCATCTCGAAAGTCTTACGCCCTTTTACCAGTACATCAAAAAGGGAATTCAACTCAAAATTCTCTATATTCAAACTCAGTGTCCCCTGCCGCATCTTAATCCATAAGGCCAGAATATCATTATACTCATTGATACGGGTAATCAGTTCGTCGATATAACGGTATTTGCTTTCTTTTATTTCTTCGTTCTGAATATAGTTGTGTACGGTTAGTTTATGCACTTCATTCATGATGCGGTCTATATAAGGCATAATGCCTGTGACAATAAACAGACAGGCTTTCTTCACCAGATTCTGCCGTTTATTCTCCGCCAAATGCTGTTCATGGACATATTGCTCCTTTTCCAGCCGTTTCCGTTCATCGCCCAACGAAATAAAAGCCAGTCCATTCTCCAGTGTCCACGAAATGTAAGGTGTAATGACCCTCATCAGTGCTTTATCATCTTTCTTCATTTTGTGCTCCGAATACAGATGCACCTCGCCCAAAGGTTGTTCCCTGCCCGGAATATTCAAGATAAAACTTGTACAAACCCCTTGCCCCGGCACCTCATTCCCCTCTCCATTTTCAGCCACAATACGGAAGTCCGTGGCTCCCACCAACGGAAGAATATCCTCTTTCACCGAGGCAACTACCGCTTTTGTCACATCCTCTATCTCCCCCGCATCAATGGGTACGGAAGCCGTTATCTTACGGCATATTTCCAAAGTACGTTTCAACTTATCAATATAAAGAGCATTCCGCACACGCCATCTTTTATTCAATATCCAAAATAGAATGATAAGGACAACGATACCAATCACCACTACCACCAGAAGTCCGTTCAAGGCTTCCGATTCCTTCTCCAACGCATTATAACGACTCTCCAATTCTTTGTCCTGGCGGGTGTAGTCCAAAATATCCAGATAAATATTACGATTATAATCCGACTGGGGTTTCATTCCTAACGCCGCATATGTTACACTCAATTGTTCACGGAAACGGGCAATCCATTCGGGAACACTTTTTATACCATCGTCATTAATCCATTCCAGTTCAATGGAAGTGGTAGCCATGGGAACATACGGACGTAGCCTGTCCATGGTATCCGTACAATGGTAATATTTCTCGTGATGCCGATTGACGTACCCCAGTGCTTCCGACAAGTAATGCAGCGCGTCTTCATACCTGCCTTGCTCGTTGCTGCACGACGCCAAAGTGCGGTATGTACCCGAAATCTGATACAAATCTCCATATTTTTTGAACAAATCCAAAGCCTGCCAGGCAAAACGCATGGTCAATTCCTCCCACGACAAGTCCTCGCTATTGATGGCACGCATCACATTGGGACGCCTTTCCATAATTAAATCGAAATTTTTCCTCTCTTTCAGCAATTCTGCCATTGCCTGAGATGCATTCGCCTCGAAATAGACATACCCGTATTCCCTGCTGATACCCAGACATTCTATCAGATAGTTAAACTCACCCAATACCACATCCTGCGGTGTATCCGCTTCATACATACCGCCAGACCCTTTCATATAATAATAATAGAGCAATTGGGCAGTATCACTTTCCAGCGCCTCGTCTACTTTTATTTCATTAATCGCCTCCAAGGACTGCTGTTCCTGCTGCAAATAATAGTAATAAATGGCAGAAGCAATGGAAAACTCAGAACGGGCATAATTAAGCCGTTCCAGCTCTCCGGGATCAGTTATAGCAGAACGGTCATCGCTGATACGTTTCATACGCCGTAACGCACTGTTACGATAATCATAGAACTCCTTGTTCATGGCGGTACGCTGACAAATTTTCATCATACCGATATCTGCTATCAGACATTCCAATTCATTGTTTGACTCCTCATATACGCGAAGAAAAAGATCTTCGGCTTTTTCAAAGTCCATGTGGATAAAGGCGCAGAAACCCTGATTATTCAATGCCCCGGCACGCAGGGAGGGGAATCCATCCGCCAGTTTGTAGGCGTCATGCGCTGCTTTACACGCTGTGTCCAAATTCTTATAGCGCATATGATAAGAAAGCAAGTTCAAAGAATCCGCCTGACGGTATATAGCCATATCCTTCTTCTTTTCACAAGAAAAGAAAGTCCCTGCTATAATCAATAAAACCGCCCATACAGGCAATAGACACATATTCTTCATAAACATCCCTTTTCCTTTAGGTTAACCACCCACCAATAAAAATACAAAAATATCAATTATCCCCCGAAATAAAAGCAAAACTTAGTAGAAAATAAGAAAGCCACCCCGAAGGATGGCTTATAAAAATCTTTAAAAGACGAATAAAAGATTACTTAGAAGCTTCCAAAGATGCTTTTCTAAATTCTTTCATCAGTTTTTCCAATTCCAATGATGCTTTACGTGCGCGTGTTCCTGCAGCTTTGTTACCTTTTTCAATCTGCAATGCAGCATCAGACATAAAAGCTTCGTTCAATTCTTTGATTTTAGCAATTAATTCGTTCATGTTCTTTTTTTTTATAAATTATAAAACTGTTCAAATTAAATTCTTTTTTGGCAATAAATCTCCTATCTATCTCTTTTTTTACGATTTTTCAACAGTTTATCCCTGGTTGCAGCATATTTCAGCAGATTTGGAAGTATCTTAAATGCTAAATTAGTGCTATAATTCCCAATTTACGGACTATTTTTATTCCTAATACCCAAAAACATCGTATCTTTATTCCCTATAATCAAGGAGGTTTAAATGGATTTACGTACAGTTAATGTCACTCGCTACATTATGCCCCTGCGTGAGGGAGGTTCCTTGCCCGCATTGGCCGAAGCGGATGATGATTTTAAATATGTCGTCAAATTTAGGGGAGCAGGCCACGGAACCAAGGCGCTTATCGCTGAACTGATAGGTGGAGAAATAGCCCGTGCCCTTCATTTCCGCGTACCCGAAATCGTCTTTCTGCAACTGGACGAAGCATTTGGCCGGACAGAAGCAGATGAAGAGATACAAGACTTGTTGCAATGGAGCCGTGGGCTGAATCTAGGACTTCATTTCTTGTCGGGCGCACTGACTTTTGACCCCATCGTACATCAGGTAGACGTACAAACCGCTTCACAAGTAGTATGGCTGGACGCTCTGCTCACCAACGTAGACCGTACCATCAAGAATACCAATATGCTGATGTGGCATAAAGAACTGTGGCTGATAGATCACGGCGCAGCACTTTACTTTCATCATTCATGGGAAAACTGGCAGAAACAGGCTGTCAATCCTTTTCTAAGAATAAAAGACCATGTACTTCTGCCTTATGCCAGCCAGTTGGAAGAAGCGGATAACCGGTTCAAACAAATACTGACCGAAGAAAAACTACAGGAAATAACAGATGCCATACCCGATGACTGGCTTACTTGGGCAGAAGAAGGAGAAACAATACAAGATCTGAGAGAGGTATATTTTCATTTTTTAAAAGAAAGGGTTCACCATTCCGAACTATTTGTAAAAGAAGCACAAAATGCCAGAAAAGCACTTATATGAATATGCAGTAATCCGCTTTGTCCCCAAAGTAGAGCGTGAGGAGTTTCTTAATATAGGAATAGTCTTGTTCTCCAAACAAGCCAGATACCTGAATGCAATCTATGTACTGAATGAACAGAAGTTGCGAGTATTTTCTACGGAAGTAGATATGGAATGCCTAAAGAATGCACTACAGGTATTTGATAAGGTATGCCAAGGAAAGAAAGAGGGAGGAAGCATAGCACAAATGGAAATTCCGGACCGGTTCCGTTGGCTGACCGCTGTACGTAGTGCCTGTATACAGACTTCACGGCCTCATCCCGGATTTTCCATGAACCTGGATGCTACCTTACAACAGTTGTTCAAGGAATTGGTACTATAAGCTATCGTCCGGCGCACCCTATGTACCGGAAAAGATTAGCTGAAAATATAAACAATCACTCCGGTTATTACCACATACGCCAGTGCATATGGAATGGCGGATTTTAGGATTTCCCCTTCTTTTCCCTGTTGGTTTCCGGCAGAAGTGGCAATAGCGATGCTTTGCGGAGAAATTATTTTTCCACCTGTCGCCCCCACCGTATTGGCTGCCGACAACCAGTCGGGACTTACTTGAATATGCCCGGCCACATTAGCCTGTAATTTGCCGAACAAAATATTTGAAGAAGTGTCACTGCCCGTAATAAAGGTACCCAGGCAACCTATAACAGGGGCAAACAACGGATAAAGACTTCCTGTAGCAACTGCCAAAGCAGTGGCTATAACTGAAATCATACCTGCCGTATCCATGATAGTGGACAAACTCACCAGACAAATTACCGTGATAAAAGTTTTCTTTAACTGCTTTACCGTATTCCAGAGTACAGCAAACAGCTCCCATATCTTGGCTCCCTGTATCAGCCCGCCGACAAACGTGCCTACAAAAAGTAAAACTCCCGCATGGGTCAGCCAAGAAACCGTATAATTCATAGTTGAATCATTAATCGGAAGACTGATACGGGTCACCCAATTATTTTCAAGTGTTGTACGTAAACCGGGAAACAACGGACTAGTCAGAACAATCAAGAACAAGATAAGAAGATAGATACTCCACGCGTTCAGTACCTCGAGCCCTTTCAATGTGCTTTTCCTTGCTTTTTCCTCTTTAGAAGCAGTCAGTTTGCCATAGGCCACAATAACAATGATAGATAAAATACTTCCAATAATAGCCGGAGACTCCGCCCCCATATAGCGGGCGGCAATATACTGGCTGCCTAATGAGACACCACCGACCAACAAAGACAGGAAAATATTTTTAGGTAAGGATTTTAATTTCGAATCGGTCAGGAACAGCAATACGAAAGGAATGAGAAACATCAGTACCGAAAGCTGCAACACGACATTGGCGCTTAGCACCAATACATCCAGATTCGTTTCTTTCGCCAATACCAAGACCGGTGTACCAATAGCCCCAAAAGCAGTAGCCACACTATTGGCAATCAAACTGACTGTTGCCGAAAATACCGGTTTGAATCCGAGGCTGATAAGAATCGCCGCCGGTATAGCCACTGCCGTACCAAATCCTGCCATAGCTTCAAGCAAGCCACCAAATCCCCATGTCAACAGCAATACCTGAATACTTTTATCGGTAGAAATAGAAGAAAACTGTTGCTTGATAATTTCCATTTTTTCAGTCTTCAATAAAACATTATAGCTGAATATCGCCATCAAAATAATAATCAGAATAGGAGAAACAGCTTTCAATGCACCGTACAGAAAAGAAAACAGCAAATCGTCTACCGGAAAATGAAAGCCGAAAAAAGCAATCAGCATAGTAACGACAAGGGAAATCACACTACTTTTGTCACCGGACATTTTAAAAAACGCCATCAGGATAATTAATAGCAATACCGGAATAATAGCAAGGACTAGATTCATAACCATTGTATTTAAGTTAAAGAAACGGTATCCATAAACTCTTAAATTAAGCCTTTGAAACCCCACTTCCGCAAAGATTCTTTTTTTAATAACAAAAAAGAATCCTATTTGGATTAATGATCTATCCTTTTTTATTAGTAAAAATAAAGTAATGCCAGAAGCATGTATAATGTATCTTTACACAAACCTCCGGCATACACTTCTTATCCATATATTGATTTTATATTGTAGTAATATTCCTTATTCTATTAATATATCTTATTAAATTCCAGCTAATGCCTGATCCAAATCGGCCAGCAAATCATCTATATGTTCCGTACCTATTGATAAACGCACTGTCCCCGGATAAATACCCTGTTCCGCCAATTCTTCCGCATTCAACTGAGAGTGAGTGGTACTGGCAGGATGGATAACCAATGACTTCACATCGGCGACATTGGCCAATAAAGAAAAGATTTCCAAACTATCGATGAAACGATGTGCTTCTTCCTGACCACCTTTCACTTCGATAGTGAAAATAGAACTAGCTCCATTGGGGAAATAACGCTGATACAGAGCATGGTCAGGATGTTCCGGCAAGGAAGGATGATTTACTTTCTTGATCTTCGGATGATTTTTCAAATGCTCCACCACTTTCAACGCATTCTCTACATGACGTTCCACACGCAATGAAAGTGTCTCCAATCCCTGCAACAGAATAAAAGCATTAAACGGACTGATAGTTGCACCGGTATCACGCAATAAAATAGCACGAATACGGACAGCATAAGCAGCCGGACCTGCCGCCTCTACAAAACGCACCCCATGATAGCAAGGATCTGGTTCTGTCAGTTGAGGAAATTTACCTGATGCCACCCAGTCAAATTTACCTGAATCAACAATCACGCCACCCAGTGAAGTTCCATGACCACCAATAAATTTTGTAGCGGAATGTACCACAATATCCGCTCCATGCTCAATGGGACGAATTAGATAAGGAGTACCAAAAGTGTTATCAATAATCAAAGGTATGTGATGGCGATGTGCTATTTCCGCCACAGCCTCTATATCTATAATATTCGAATTAGGATTCCCTAAAGTCTCGATAAACACCGCCTTTGTATTCTCTTGAATAGCTTTCTCAAAATTAGAAAGATCACTAGGGTCCACAAATGTAGCAGTCACACCATAAGTCGGCAACGTATGAGCCAGCAGGTTATAAGTACCTCCGTAAATAGTCTTTGCAGCTACAACATGATCACCTGCACGAGTAATGTTCTGAAACGCATAAGTAATGGCAGCAGCCCCGGAAGCTACGGCAAGTCCTGCCACTCCTCCTTCCAATGCAGCCACACGCTGTTCAAAAACACCTTGAGTGGAATTAGTCAGACGCCCATAAATATTACCCGGATCTTGTAAACCAAAACGTGCGGCTGCATGTGCCGAGTTATGAAATACATAAGATGTAGTCTGATAAATAGGAACTGCACGAGCATCCGTAGCCGAGTCTGGTTGTTCCTGTCCTACGTGAAGTTGTAATGTTTCGAAATGTAATTTTTTTGTAGCCATAATCTTTATCTTTTTAGAGTTATATATTTCTGTTTTTACCTGTTGCAAAGGTATTAAAGGCAGTTATATCAAACAAGATATACTAAAAATAAAGAAAATAGAGCTACAATCATCACTATTTACAGAACAAATATTCTATTTACAAACGGATTATTACCTCCTGGAAGAAAATTATTCTTTGGCGACATCCAACAAAATAAAGTGACGGCCGATTCACATCGACCGCCATCAGACAATTAATACACACAATACGATTGATACAAAAGATCACTCATGGTCATGATCATGTTCCGTTTCAGTACCTCCGTCCGCACTCAAGACAATATTACGAGCCACTTCTGTCTGATTGCCCGCCGCATCGGTACACCATACCATCAGATGATAATCTCCGGGAGCAGCATCAGCCGGAATAACAATATCATGATGATGTACTTTTGTATTCTTCAAACCGGAAACATCATATACCTTGTCAAAAGTAAAAGCTATGTTTTTCTGTCCGGCTGCCCGGGAATCATGTCCGTGGTGGTCAAAATTATTATGAATATTGATTTTATACGATCTCAACATCACATCATCTGACAGATTCATTTCAAAATGTACCCCTTTCCCATTACCAATTTTCAACACCGCTCCCTCTTCGGGTTCTATCAAATCGATCACGGGCTTTGTTACATCCCCTTTTTCATCATTATCACACGCAGGCAGACAAACAGAGCATATAGCCAATAGGCTGATTACAAGAAAATAAAATTTTGTTTTCATTTTAATAATTGTTTAAATGGTACTTTAATCGAAATCTGAAAGTTTCTTCCCGGTTCAGGGATTTCCACTTTCCTATAAAAACTCAAATGATTGTAATATTTCACATCCGACAAATTACGAATACCCAAAGATATTTCAATATCCGCTTTGGCCATAGGTATATGAATACTCCCACCCAGATGAATCAAACAAGCTCCGGATGTGCGGTCTTCATTTCTCGCTATACGGTTCTGTGAAGCTATACTTTGAAATTCAGCATACAACTGAAAATCCTTTTTATTCCATGTTAGAATGTTCCGCATGGATACAGGAGGTGAAAAACTTAAAGCCGTATGTTCGTCACGATTATAAGTATAGACATACTCACCAACCAAACGATAATTAAAATGACGTAGAAAATCCATATTGAAATTTATCTCACCACCCATGAACAAAGCACGTGCGCCACTATATTGATAAATCTGTCCGGCATGGGGCAATACAGACCATTCTCCCGTAGGACGCAAATAAATATAATTATCAAACCAACTGGCAAAAGATGAAACAACCAGTTCCATTTTTTTATAAGCCAAGGTATAGGAAGCATCAATCTGCCATCCTTGTTCCGAAGAAAGAGTGGCATCTCCTTTTTCATGACGGAAAGTTCCGTGATGTACTCCGTTGGATGCTAATTCATTGCCCCCCGGCAAACGGAAGCTACGTCCCACATTCATCTTCAGAAGATGACCGGCAGCGGGTGTCCACACTACTCCCGCCGAACAGGAATAATTACCATAAGCCCTGTCCACCGGATAACTTCGCCAACGATATGCCTGTATTACCTCTTCTTCATATCCCTGTCTGTGCAGATACTCCACCAAATAAGGATCTTCGAATGCCGTTATATCAATCCTTCCCCGATCATAACGTATCCCACCAGTTACAGACAACTGATTATCCAATCGGAAAGTCGTCAGCCAAAAAGCTCCGGTAGTAAAACGCTTGTATTCCGGTAGCAGAAAAGAATATCCGCCAATCGCATTTTTCTGTATCTGCATATTCCACCCTGCCATATGCTCCCAGGAAGAGGAATTGAACAACCGCAGCTTCAGAGAGGAGCTGAATGTATGCAGTTTGAACACCAGTTCCCTATCCGGATCCTTTGCAGGCATCACCTGAGTGTCATAATGGGTATGGAAAGCACTCCATTCCTCCCGATGATTGAACTGATAGCCGAAATCACCTGAAAGTTGTATCCCATTCCAAAGATACTGTTGATGCGTGGTTACTTTAAGATGGTTCACTTTGCTATAAGGCAATTCAATATTACGGCTGTTCTCATCATCCTCCAAACGGGAAATATCAGGAATGCCATGAGCACCGGGAAAGAAGCCCATCTTCTGATAAACATTGCTCACAGCAATATTCATCTGATAAAACTTCTTTCTATAATCTCCCATGGCAGAAACATTGCGCTCGAACCCAGCGGTGTTTTTCAGCTTATGACCGTAAACAGGCACCAACTGGGTAAGATATACAATGGTATCTGCCGGTACATGATAATCTCCATAGTGCTGTTCTGAGAAACGTACTCTGACCAGCCATGCATTCTTCTCAATACCTAGCATCAGTGAACCGCCCACAGTGCCGTTCACTGATTTTCCCAATAAGGCAGCCTCACCAAAAAACCGGTTCTCTTTTTGTGGCAGCAAAGGAAGGATTTCGATGACACCTCCCATCGCATCACTACCGTAGAACAGTGAAGACGGACCTTTCAGAATCCGTACCTCGTCTACATTAAAAGCATCAATTTCCAGCCCATGATCGGCTCCCCATTGTTGCCCCTCTTGTTTTATTCCATTTTCGGATACGGCAATACGGTTGAATCCCAAACCACGAATCATAGGTTTGGAGAATCCCGCACCAATATCCATCGAGTGTACACCGGGAACATTTTTCAAAGTCTGTACCAAATTACCGGTAAAATGCCGGTTCAAATAATCTTTCTGAAACAACTCAAGTGTCAGGGTAGTCTTTTTCTCCTGAGCATGTCGGTAAGATCCCGTCACCACCACTTCGGATAAATCTACACTTTTAACCGTATCAGAAACTACCTGTGCATTTGAATACAAGGCAAAAAACATTCCCAGCGTACCCGAAACATATCTGATACGCATAAATTACAATCATTTGATGTTGTGAATAAATAAAAGATACTATGTGAATCAGCAAACGGGAGGTGCACGCAGATAATAAGGATAAGATTTAACCTGGCAAACCTTATCCACTGTTATTTTCGGCTGATAATCAAAAACCGGAAGAACAATATGAAGTTGTAATGTTTCAACTTGTGTAAAAGGTGAAAGTGTGAAATTGCACACGGGACACTGATGAGAGGAATCATGAGAATTCCCACTATCAGAATGGCAAACGGCATCTTCTTCATGGTGGTGAAAAGTCTTCACCATGAAAAATGGCATAAGCGTCATAAACAACAGCCATGCTATAAAAATCCTGCCTTTTGCGTTTTCTCTCATTTTTGTGTTCAGTAAGTCCACTGCAAAAATAGAAACAAATAACAAAATCACAATAACATTTTATATTTATTATCTGTTTCATCCACTTTTTACCTACAAATAGGTACATATACAAAACCGAGGTAGCTTCCCAGTCACCTCGGTCACGGCAGATCTTTATTTTCTAGAACAGCCTACAATCCGGTCATCCTAAAAAGAGACCAACCACTCCGTAAATGGCAGCGGCCAATATTCCACTGACAGGAATAGTCAACACCCAAGCCGTCATCAGGCTTCTTGTTATTCCCCACCGGACGGCTGAAAGACGCTTAGTAGCGCCCACCCCGATAATAGCTCCTGTAATGGTGTGGGTCGTACTTACAGGTATTTTCAGATATTCTGTCAGATACAATGTAAATGCTCCAGCAGTTTCCGCAATAACCCCCTCCAAAGGAGTTACTTTGGTAATCTTAGTTCCCATGGTTTTCACAATCTTCCATCCACCTGACATCGTTCCTAAAGAAATGGCAGTAAAACAAGAAAATGCCACCCAATCCGGCAAATCATTGATACTATTTATCCCCATTCCTAACCCTTCCGAATGAGCGGCGATCATGGCAGCAGCAATAATACCCATTACCTTCTGGGAATCATTCAGTCCATGCCCTATACTGAACAAAGCCGAAGAAACAAGCTGCAATTTCTTAAACCACATCTCAGCCGTATTCGGATGTGCACGACGACAAATGTGAAGGACAAGCAACGTAAATCCAAAAGCAACAACCATCCCTATAAATGGTGCCAAAAAGATAAAAACAGCAATCTTCAAAATAATATTGAGCTGAATGGCATCAAAACCATGAGCCATAATAGCAGCACCGGCAAAACCTCCGATCAGCGTATGCGAAGAAGAAGAAGGAATCCCCTTCCACCATGTAAACAGATTCCAGACAATAGCTGCAATAACCCCCGAAAGAATAATCGGCAAGGAAATATACTGTTCCACTACTGTCTTGGATACAGTATTGGCTATTCCGAACCCTCCGATTATACATTTAGCAATAAAGAACGCAACAAAATTAAAAAATGCCGCCCATATCACCGCTTGGAACGGAGTAAGAACCTTGGTTGACACAATGGTGGCTATTGAATTGGCTGCATCATGAAATCCGTTAATATAGTCAAAAATCAAAGCCAACGTAATAATAATCACTAATAATTCCATGTTGTACTTTCTGCTTTTATGCGTATTTCACAATCAGGTTTCTCAAGATTTTCCCTACCCGTTCTGCCGCATCGGTCGTTTTCTCCAATTCATGCATTATCTCCTTGATCTTAATCAGTTCTATGCAATCCTTTTCTTCCTCAAATAGTTTCTTAACAAAGAGTTCATATACATCATCCGCTTGATTCTCAATATCATGCAATTTTGTACAACATGCTCTTAATTCAGTAGGCTTTTTACGGAAAATTTCCAATTCGTCCATTGCCTTACTTATATAAACAGCCGCTTGCTGTATCAACAAACTCAACTCTTTTCCACTATTAGCAATGGGATGGGGATTATAGATCGTGATACGTTTGGCGCAACTGTTAATCCCATCTATTACATCATCCATAGTTGATGCCAAATCGTGAATATCCTCACGATCAAAAGGGGTTATGAAAGTTTTTCCCAATTCGTCAAAAATTAAATGAGTCTGCTTGTCACCTTCACGTTCCATATCTTTGATGCGTTTGTAATAGTCTTCTCTCTCTTCCGGCTTATCATGCTGCATGCTTTCTACCAATAAATCCGATGATGAGGTCAGGATTTCAGACAAACGTTTCAACATAGGGAAAAACTTAGGTTCCTGAGGTGTGAATCGACTAAAAAAAGAATTTTTCATAAATGTAATTTGAATAAATTGTTTTTGATATGTTTGATTTTAGTAATGGCGAGTTTTCCACTTATTCCTGCCTACTTCTATAACGGCAGGCAATATAGAAACGACAATAATAGCCACAATCAGCAATTTCAGATTTTTCTGTACAAATGGAAGATCACCGAAAAAATAACCGGCATAACAGAAAATACCGACCCACAAAGTTCCCCCTATCAGATTATACACCATAAAATAATAATAATGCATTTTACCCATACCCGCAACAAAAGGAGCAAATGTACGGACTATAGGTACAAAACGGGCAATAATGATGGTCTTTCCTCCGTATTTTTTATAAAATTCATGTGTTTTTTCCAAATGACTTTGCTTAAATATACGGGAATCGGGATTATTGAAAAGTTTACGTCCAAAAAAGTGTCCTATCATATAATTACAGGAATCGCCCAGCACAGCTGAAAGAAATAAAACCAAAGCGAGAATATTAACTTCCAAAGGCATATCGGGCAAAGCCGAAATAGCTCCCGCGACAAAAAGCAAAGAATCTCCGGGGAGGAATGGAGTGACAACCAATCCCGTTTCGCAAAAAATGATTATAAACAGTATGACATAAGCCCAAGTATGATATTCTTGAACAATATCTATCATATATTGGTCAATGTGAAGTATAAAGTCCAATAAAAATTCCATTATATATTAGTTATTAACATATAACACCGTTCATAAAAGGAACAAGCATCCACCCCAGTTCCCATTATGAAAATATAAAAACAAAAAAATGTAAGATATAAAAAACAGACCTTGCCGAGAAGAAAAAATAAACTAAATAAGAATACGCCTCAACTGATAAATATAGTATTCACAGGAATATTGAGTAAAATAAAGAATAGGTGAAAAAGAAATTTGCTTTTCTTCAGGAAGAAGTACTTTCAAGAATCTGGCCAACTTGGCTATGACGGAAGCAGAGGAATGAGTTCGCAGAATTTTAGAAGAGCACAAGGTGCGAAAAGAAAAAGAGGTAGCTGTACCGCCGATACCGACTTTATAAAAATGGTAGCTTTCATTATTTATCTCTTTTTTTTCCTGCCCGTTATTGCTTTCAGATATGTTGCACAACGCCACCGCACTGTTTTCCAAACCAACTGTACGAACCACATCGTGCTCCTGTCCGCTATCAAATGCGGAACCAAAGCCCGCCAACAGGCATACACCTAACAAGATATAAAAAAGATATATATACTTTGTCATAGCAACTGCAAAGATAAAAAGTATTTTTGAGAGATAAAATCATTCTGCCCTTTTCTTGCATTCTCCGACAAAAAAAGAATATAACCCTGTACTACATTTCCCGAAAATTTCTCCGGAATCTAAGATAAATGCAATATATTTGTATTGACAGATATGAAAATAATATCAACCTCTTGAAAGAATATTATTCTATGAGTACTTTAGAGAAACTTGACAAAGTAGATTTGCAGATACTACGTACCTTGCAAGAAAATGCCCGACTGACCACCAAAGAACTGGCTGCACGGGTAAGCCTTTCCTCCACTCCGGTGTTCGAACGCCTCAAACGATTGGAAAATGGAGGATATATAAAAAAATATATCGCCGTATTGGACGCTGAGAAACTAAACCAAGGCTTCGTGGTATTTTGCAGTGTCAAACTAAGAAGACTGAATCGGGACATTGCTGCGGAATTTACACGAATAATTCAGGATATCCCTGAAGTAACAGAGTGCTACAACATATCAGGCAGTTATGACTATTTGCTTAAAATACACTCCCCTAATATGAAGTATTATCAGGAATTTATCCTCAATGTCTTGGGTACGATTGACAGTTTGGGCTCACTGGAAAGCACCTTTGTAATGAATGAAGTAAAACATGAATATGGGATTCACATTTAAGTAAATCCCATCCATCCTCTCTCATCAATACCATTTTTTACGCTTAAAATAGAAGTAGATAACTGCTACTAGTATTAACATCAATGTCCATGCAAATACATAGCCATACCGCCACCCCAGTTCAGGCATCCATTGGAAGTTCATTCCCCAGATTCCTGCTAGAAAAGTCAACGGAATAAATATAGTAGAAACAACAGTCAACTGTTTCATGATGCTGTTCATCCGCCGGTCATTATTGGAAAGGTAAATATCTACCAAAGCTGAAATCATGTCACGGCAACCATCTAAAGTTTGCAATACAAACTGCAAATGATCATTGACATCATTAAAGAAAGGACGGCTTGCTTTGTGCAACAAATCATTATCGATCGGATGCAACAACTTGCTGATTTCCTCCTTTAATGGTAAAATACATTTCTTTATTACACGAAAATTACGGCGGTATTGCTGTATATTTTCAATACCAGGCATATCAGTCTGTTCCGGTGAAAGCAATTGCTCTTCTAAATCCTCTAATCCATCTTCCAATTCCGAAATGATGGATATAAAGCTGGCCATCACACTGTTTAGAATAACACTGAGCAGGAAATCAGACTGCCGGCTACGTATTTTCAACACATTCTTTTCCAATGCCGTATTTATATCATTCAGAAAGTCTGTTTCCTTCTCCATAAAGGTCAACAGATAATTTCCACCTTGCACAATGGCTATTTGTTGTGGCACATAGCCATCATCATTAGAAAAAAGTAACTTCAAAATCACTACATTATATGTATCATGCTGTTCTATCTTAGTCTGATGGTTGGAGTTCAAAATATCTTGTATCGTCAAAAAGTCGACATTAAAATTCTGACAGACATGCTGTATGACCTCCGTATTCTGAAAGCCATGAATTTGTATCCAGTTTATAGCATTCTTATTCAAATAAGGGATTAAACTATCTATATCTTTCCCATCCTGCATACAAATACTTTCAGCATTATAACTGCACAAATGCAGATGCGTAGGAGTACAACTGACACCAATATAAGCAAGTTGCTCACTTAGTAAATTATTCTTTGCCATAGTTTCGGTAATGAGTAGTACAAATATAATTCTTTTTTAAAAATTCAACCGTGCTCCTAACCCAAAAAAGAAAAAATTTTCCCCGACAGTCCTCAACGTTTTTTCAAACTAACAGCATAGATTTGGAAAACTAATACCGTAATTTCCAGGAGTTATACCGTTTACGCTTACAGACTATACCATATCCTTTTGCGTAATATGACTTATTCCTAATTATACTGCATCAGATGAACATACAAGGATCGAAATGGTTCAATATTTCAAGTCCTTCTTCAAGACAAATTACAATACGGTAAAAATTAAATAAAAAGAAGGCAAGTATACCCTATTTCTCAGATTATACCAGTCCGACTCCTAGAAAGACATGATCTACTGAAGCAAGAGAGATGATTATCAATCTTAGCAACAGGAAATAGGGCAAAATAGTATATTCAACTATTATTATTTAATTAAATGAATTGCATAAATAAAATTGTTAAGAATTATGGCAACTGTAAAAGTAAAATTACGTCCGTCAACTGTTCCAGGTAAGGCCGGAACTATCTATTATCAACTGACACATCTTCGTCAGGTTAAACAAATCACTACGAAGATACATCTTCATCCACAAGATTGGGATAGCAATAAAGCACAAATCATTTTCACAGACTCAACCTCATACTTACTTCAGTGTAAAATAGACAGGGATTTAGACCGGCTAAAAAAAATCATCTACAAAATAGATGCTGAATGTGCAAACTATACAGTTAATGAAATAATTGAAAAATTCTATCAAACAACCGCCGATTACAGTATTACTGATTTTTTCACCCAACAAATTCAAAAGCTGAAAAATGACAATCGACGAGGAACCGCTCGTAATTACAGCAAAACCTTAAAAAGCCTGAAGGCATTTATGAAAAATACAGATTCAACGTTCAATATTGTAACTGAACAATTTGTGGAAAGTTACAACACCTTTTTAATTCAACGGGGTGTTGTACGAAACACCATTTCATTCTACATGCGCATATTCCGTTCTGTATATAACAAAGCTGTAACCCAAAAAATCATAGAACAAACTTTTCCATTCAAAAACGTCTATACAGGAGTGGATAGAACCCGAAAACGTGCTGTTACAGAAACGGTGATCTCTCAGCTTCTCTCCATAGACCTAAAAAAGTCCAAGGCTCTGCAATTTGCACGAGATTTGTTCATTTTCAGTTTTTATGCTCGTGGAATGGCTTTTGTCGATATCGTCTACTTAAAAAAATCGAATATACAGAATGGATATATTACCTACGTCAGACATAAAACTGGTCAAGAATTAACTATAAGGATTGAAACCAGACTACAAAATATAATCAACCAGTATGAAAAAAAAGACTCACCATATTTGTTCCCGATATTAAATACAGAAGATGAGAATAAAGCCTACTCACAATATGAAATAGCGCTCAATTACTATAATCGCCAACTGAAACGTCTTTCCAAACTTTTAGAACCGAATATTAATTTATCCTCTTATACTCCAAGACATACCTGGGCTACAACCGCACGCAATAAAAATGTACCTTTGTCAATCATCAGTGCAGGCATGGGACATAGTTCGGAAAAAACCACACTGATTTATTTGACAAAGATAGACAATTCAATTATAGATGAAGTAAATAAAGCTATTATCGATTCGATAAAACAGTAGTTCTAAGTAAGAGACGGTATAAATTCGATGCAAAGATACTTGTTTTTTATTGATTAACAAAATAGATAACATTTTTTTTCTCTATCTATATATAATAATTATGCTTGTGTCTAATATTTAATACTTTACGATACTATGATAGAAAAATTGTTAAATACAATAACATTACAAAATAAAAATAAAAAATAAGTTGTTAAAAATAAAAAACGAAGGGCTAAAGACAAGTTACAAAAGTTTGAAAAATCAGCTTGGTAGGTATATCCTATCATGCTGATTATATTCACATTATAATATTATACCATCTCTTACTTAGAGACAGTATGAATTTGGAGTTACAGTTTATTTTTCTTGGATCAGGAAAAATGCTGCGTGCTAAAGTTTTCAAATTATACCTTAATTCCGCAACACTATTATAAATATAACTTTTTAAGTACCTGAGCAACAAAAAGTTGCTCAGGATTTTGTCATGTCAGATTTTTCACCTATCTTAGTGTTGCAAATCAAAATATGTATCAAACCCGACAGACATGGCAAAGAAAGCAATAAAATCTGAGAAACTCACTCCTTTTGGAGGAATATTTGCAATGATGGAGCAATTTGACTCCACATTGTCATATGTAATTGACACAACCCTCGGTCTAAGATGCAGGCTGTATGGTTATCAATACAGCGAAATCATCCGTTCTCTCATGAGCATCTACTTCTGTGGCGGCTCATGTATTGAGGATGTCACAACTCATTTGATGCCCCATCTCTCGCTTCATCCGACACTTCGTACCTGCAGCTCTGACACTATCCTCAGAGCGATAAAGGAACTGACGCAGGAGAACATTTCATACACGTCAGATACGGGTAAGAACTACGATTTCAATACGGCTGACACCCTCAATACCTTACTGCTCAATTGTATGTGTGCAGCTGGTCAGCTGAAAGAGGGTGAGATGTATGATGTTGATTTCGACCACCAGTTCATAGAAACAGAGAAATATGATGCAAAGCATACATACAAGAAGTTCCTTGGTTATCGACCAGGTGTGGCGGTTATTGGAGATTTGATTGTCGGCATTGAGAACAGCGACGGCAACACAAACGTCCGTTTCCATCAGAAGGACACGCTGAAGAGATTCTTCGAAAGGTTTGAACAGAACAATCTTGTTATCAATCGTTTCAGAGCTGATTGCGGCTCGTGCTCTGAAGAGATCGTGGAAGAGGTTGCCACCCACTGCAAGACCTTCTATATCCGTGCCAACCGCTGTAGTTCGCTCTACAATGACCTCTTCGCTCTCAGAGGCTGGAAGAGGGGAGAAATCAACGGCATTGAGTTTGAGCTGAATTCCATTCTTGTAGAGAAGTGGAAAGGCAAGACATACCGGCTTGTGATTCAAAGGCGGAAACGGATGGACGGTGAGCTTGACCTCTGGGAAGGAGAATACACATACCGCTGCATCCTGACCAACGACTACGAGCCTTCCGTAAGAGAGATTGTCGAGTTCTATAACCTCCGCGGAGGAAAGGAGCGCATCTTCGATGACATGAACAATGGTTTCGGATGGTCCAGATTGCCCAAATCCTTCATGGCAGAGAACACAGTGTTCCTTCTTCTTACAGCACTTATCCGTAACTTCTACAAGGTCATTATCCAAAGACTTGACGTAAAGAGGTTCGGACCCAATAAAACAAGTCGCATAAAAGCGTTTGTCTTCAGATTTGTCTCTGTACCAGCCAAATGGATCAGAACATCAAGGTGGTATGTGCTGAATATCTATACCTGTAATAATGCTTACGCAGATGTATTCCAGACTGATTTTGGATGACGACTACAACTTATGGGTATGATACTGCGTATTGTCTCAAGTCGCATTGTGGGGTAAGGGGGTATTGTAGGCAGAAGTGGGTATTTCAGCCTCAATTTATCTAATAATTCAGTAATGAGAGAACGTGTACACGTAAATAGGACGATGAAGGACTTAGTTGCGGATTTGAGGCTTATGAAAAGCGTATTGCTTTCTCAATACATGCCGTTCCTCTTCGCTCAGCGACAGGAAATAGGCTTTCCATCCCGGACAGAAATTGATGTGCCATCGCCAAAAACGACCCAACAATGACTTGGGTGAACGGTCGTATCGCCGCCTCAGTGGGCACTGCTGACAGTTATGTTTCTTTTCCAATACTTTATCTATTTATCTTTCGTAAAACTCTCGTGGCAAAAATAAGGATTATTTTCAGTGATCAAGCACACAGTTCATTAAAAAAGAGAGGATTTGCTAAGATTCAGAATAACGACGAGCCATCGACCCCAACGGGAGTCGAACTTCAAGTAACCGCACATGATACAATGTGCGGGTCGAAGTGCCTTCCCAATCCACGACCCCAACGGAGGTCGAACCTTTCTACAGATTATATGGTTCGACCCCGTTGGGGTCGGATGTATAGGAGTCATCTGGCCATCCGCAAGTCTTTGACATTGCGGTTAACGGGGGTGAGACCCTTTTCAGGGTCTGTTTGTTTGCACACCTTCATTCTACATAAACGGCTAAATTCAAATATTAAAAGCGTTTACATATTGCAACGTATTTATCTGTTATGCTCCTATTAAATTGTTCTATATCCTTATACTTTTCAACTAAATCCTTTATCACAGGCGCATTTAAATCGACGTTTAGGGTATATTGAACAAAAGCACGTAGCATCTCATAATTATAATTTACTCAAGTTTCGGATTTAGGTTGAGAGGATAGATTTGGGCATAAAAAAGGCTTTGAGGATTTCCGTATGTCACGGAAATTTAGTAATTTAGAGGTGCCCAAACAACTAATTACAATCACTCAAAGCCATGAGCAAAATTACAAAAATTCCATCGGAGATCCGCAACTTTTTCACGGGAAAACGAATCAATCCCGCATTTTCCAAGTTTATGACCCTCCTTGAGGGGATGAGGATTTCAGACAAAGATCTCGGAGGGAAAAAACGTGAGAACTGTCAGCTTACCAACCTTCAACTTTTCCAGATCATATTGATTCTGCCGTTTATGGCCGTCCCGGGTTTTTCTCATTATGCCGGATCGTCAATCTCGAAACTGTTCGGGGGTAAGAAGGACCTACTCTATTCGTTTATGGCCAAGGACAATATAGACTAGCAACATCATCTGGCACATCGCCTGTCATCTCATCAAGGCCGTGACCATAAGGAAAGACTATCAAAAGAGCCATCTTCCGGCAGTGCTTATTGTGGATGATTCCGACCTGCCGAAGACCGGATTGAGGATGGAGTGTATTGGCAAGATATTCTCGCACGTGTTTCAGCGGTGCATTCTCGGCTACAAGCTGCTGGCCCTGTGCTGGAGCGACGGCCGCTCTCAATTTGTCGTGGACTTCTCGATTCACGGCGAGAGAGGGAAGGTCGATGGCAAGGAACAAGGTCTTACGGCCCGGCAGCGCGAGAGGCGCTACAACCGCAAGCGTGACAGAGACTGCCAGACCGAAAAACGCAAGGAAGAGTATTTCGTATCCAAGCTTGAGCGCCTGAAGAGCATGGTGAAGAGACCATTGGAGGATTGTTCGCCGATATATATGAAGGCGTACACGAGCTCACCGTCGTGGAAAAGATCTGGTCAATCATTATTGATGTAATAGCAATCGTGGCTGAGATTTTTACCATTGACGAGAACGAATTGATGGAGCAAATTATACGGGATAACCGCAGGTTCAAGGCCATGCAACTGATCGCTCAGACTGCATAAAACCTAAATCCGAAACTTGAGTAAAATACATAACTGTAATAATCTACTACTAATCTAAAATAAAGCGATTATAAGCTATCCTTTTTCCTGTGTTTGTTTTAAAGTTTTCACCTATACACTTTTTTATCTTTTCCTGTTCTTTTTCTTTATCCATAACCGTTAAATTTTCAAGCAAATCAGCTTCCCATTGTATTTGAAAATCAAGTCCATCAATTTTAGATGGAGTATGATGGTTGCCTATTATAAAGCATATTCTATCAATATTTTTGTTATAGCCTACCTTTTTTAATATTTCTTTCGCTACTGCTGGTCCTTCCTTTTCTTGATAGACACCATCAATAGAACCGTATTTTTTTTGTGCTTCAACCGCACCAATATCATGTAGTATAGCAATAATACTGATGAATTCTTTTTCTTCCTCTCCGATATTTTCTCCGTTCATTATATCTTCTGCATTTTTCAAAACTTTAAGAGTATGCTCTATGCCAAAAGGAATTTCTTTGAATACTTCTTTCATCTCTATAATAATTTTTTCTTTAAACATAAATTACCTCCATTTATACCTTATAGGTGTTTTAGTTCTATCTATCCACTTTTTTGTTCGCCGATACAATCAGCATCATGGGACGGCGCATTTCATCCTGCATCCCCGGAATATCCATCATGTTTTCCGGCGGCTGCGGCTCCACAATATGATTTATTATAAAACCATTTGAAAGCAGTGTATTTAGATATGTGGTCAGTGTTCTATGATATTTTGTAACCTTTTCTCCCAAAAACACAGCTGTCCGTTTGCCCTCATAATAATAATTATCCACTGGAAAATGCAGTATTTCTCCTTTTTCGTTATAATGCCAGTCTTGTGTTCCATAGGCAGTAAAAACAGGATGTTCAACCGTAAAAACTAGCTTACCACCAGACTTCAGTATTCTATATATCTTTTTTACTAAAATCTCATAATCTGCTACATAGTGAAACGCAAGTGAGCTTAATATTACATCAAAACTCTCCTCTGGGAATTCCACATCTTCTATAGCACAGCATTTATATTCAACCTGTGGAAAATGTGTTTTTTCTTTGGCTACCTCGAGCATTTTATGAGAAATATCAACACCTACAACAGAAGACGCTCCGTGTTCCATCGCATAAATACAGTGCCATCCATAGCCACATCCTAAATCAAGCACACGCTTATCTTTAAAATCCGGCAGCAGCTTTCTCAATGTTTCCCATTCTCCTGCACCGGCTAGTCCCTGCTGTGAGCGACTCATTTGACTGTATTTTTGAAAAAATATATTATCATCATATTTGTTTTCTTTCATCTGAATTCCCCCTCGTTTAAAAAGTTATTTATCTCCGTTGCAATTTTTTTCACTTCTTTATATAGCTTCTCGGTCATATCGTAGCATTCAAAAAGTGAAAGACCAAGTACTTCAAAAATATGATTTACCCTTTCGGCATATTTTTCAGGTTTATATTCAAAAGTTTCAAGCAGTTTTATAGCTTTCTTTTCGTTAATGCAATAAGCATTATTGCATGCAAATAGTACTTGATTTAAGCATGAAATAATACGAAAAACATGGCCTGCAATATAATATTTATCCTCTGCTCCCGCATTTGCTTTTACAAACATTAAAGAGAACTCTGCTTCAAATATAAAAAAGTTTATCAAGCTCTTCTTTAGAGCACCAGGGTAAATTTCTGCCTGATTTTTTAATTCGCATAAGCTTTCATTCTTAGCATATTGTATCTTGCTGATCGCCAATTCTCCACGATACATAGCACTTATATAACCATGGGGATGCCCAGTCTGATAATTGGCAGTAACAATTCCTTGCTCCGTATCTTTGATTATTTGTTCCACCCGTTTTATATCACGTAAAATCAAGTCAACATGATACCCGTTTATAACTAACCATCCGCCGCCATTAACCCAATCACCCCACGCTCCGGGAGGTACAACAAGGTCGTTTCTATTCTCATCATCCAATTCTGTAGCAATTTGATTAATCGCTGTCAGGTCAAATGATTCTGAATTGTAATAGATTCCGATATCTATATCAGAATCCTCTGTATGGGTTCCTCTTGCACGTGAGCCCCCTAATACAATGCCTTCTATGCAAGGCAAAGAAGATAATTTCTCTGTTACTATTTGAATTACATTATCTACCATACGAACACACTCCTTTTATCGATTAAAGACAAAATACTTTCTTTCCGTAGTTCTTCGGGAAGTAATCCTTCCCGATCTGCCAAACATACTGGTCGATTTGCTTCAAGCTAAATTTATCCAAGCCATAGAAGGCACGGAAATCAATCAGTATATAAGTCTGAGCTGCTTCTTTCATAACCTCATTTGCAAATACAACCTTAATCCCGGGTCGTTCAAAGCCTACATCCATGCCACCGGCTCCGGTAAACAGGGAAACGGCTATAAGTTTTTTACTCATTTTCAGACTTCTCCTCATCGTGGATTTTAAATATTAAGCAATGCTCTTTTGAGTCCAAATAAATATCAAACTTTGTTTTTCCTTTTTCGACCCCTAAATTGGAGATTACCGACTTCGGCAAGCGAACTCGCATGTCCTGCTGCAAAAGATAGGTGTCTAAGTATATTCTCTCATCCATATCCCATTCTCCTTCTAGTGATGGACTAATTTTACCCTATTTTTAGTCTAAGGTCAATCGGTTTGCTACTCTGGACAGTATAATAATATCAAGCCATCTGTACCAAAAAACGGACTTTAACCTGACAATAGTCCTATTGTCTCAATCGTCAAAAAAGTAGTTTCTTGTCTCAACCTATCAAAAGGCAGACTATGACGCTATTGTCAAAACACGAAAAAAGGGATCCCAGGAGACTGCCAAAATCGGCAAATCTCTCGGAATCCCTTATTTTAAGCCTATTTCTGTACTTTTTTACTTGTTCCGTGACAGTAGACATACCGTCTCCACATGGCTTGAGAGGACAGAATGAATGTCATTTGAGTACGTCCGTTCTCGGAAACATATCCACTTCGCTTTTGGCACTATCGGTATACGGGAACATATCCAATCTCTCTCTGGAATGTATACCATACTTTTAAAAGGCAGAATAGCATTTTAACTTATGCTACCCTACCTATAACTAAACATTTACAGTTGCATGTGGCCTATTGTTTTTAGCCGTTAAATATTTTATAACTATTAAATAGCGATACAAATTGTTCGAAACTAATATTGTTTATATCATATATTCTCGCATGTTTTAAAGCTTTATTAAATTGATTTTTTGTAAACAGTTTTTCATACTCTTTGTTAACCCATTTCATTACAAAAGTTTCATATTTTTTTCTCTCTTTAAATGCCATTTTTGCTGGCTTTCTTTTTAATACAATTAATGCGCTATCCACTTTAGGTTTTGGATGGAAATAATACCTAGGAATTTTTGCTAATATAGAAATATCTACCTCTGCCATTAACAGCAATGCTAGTGATCTGTTTGTATCTAATAACCTTTTAGCAAAACCATATTCCACTATTAAATAACTTATTGTGGCTGAACTTTCAAAAACAATTTTTCGAATTATATTTGTGCTTATGTTGTAAGGTATGCTGCCAAATATTTTATATGGATTGTGGCTAGGAAATGTAAATTTCAGTATATCATCATTTACTATTTGATAGTTAGGATAATTTAAGAGCTTATTACGAGTTACCTCACATAATTTAGAATCAATTTCTATCGCCGTAACAAAATTACATCTCTTTACCAATTCAGCAGTAAAATGACCTTTCCCTGCACCTATTTCAAAGATGTTATCTTTTTCATCTAAACTTATGCAATTCATTATTTTTTCTATGTGATATTTTGAAGTAATAAAATTTTGACTATCTTTTATATTTACTTTGTTCATTATAACCTCTCCTTAAAGGTAAGCGCCTAATATAAGGGTATCTGTTCGCTTGGTCATATATTTGCCATAATAGTAGTAATCACATATGCCAGCATTTTACTCTATGATCCGGCGCTAGGATCTAGCAGTAAGCAAGCATTTTACTACAATTATGGAGGTTACATTTATGCAGACAGAAAGACGAACTGCCGATGAGCAATACCGGCTCATCATGGAATGTCGCAGCAGCGGACTAAGCGATTTTCAGTGGTGCAACGAGCACGGGATCAAACCCGGTACATTCTACAACTGGGTCAAGCGGCTTCGCAAAAAATCCTGCTATGATATTCCGCCGGCAACAGGCCGGGGAGGCTATAAGCCTTCGGAACAACAGGATGTTGTCAAACTTGAAATCGTTGACCAGCCTGTTCTGCACGAAGAGACACCACAGCTTTTAAGCGTGCTTCCGGATCATACGGATACAAACTGTATGGAAGCAACTGCTGAGATCAAACTCGGCTCCGCCCTGATCAGGATTTCAAATGATATAGATCCGGCACTTTTAGCACAGATCATCCGGTCTGTGGGAGGTGCATCATGCTAGGCGACATTACAGCTGCAACAGATATTTATATCATTTGTGGCTACACCGATATGAGAAAATCAATCGATGGTCTGTGCGCCATCATCAGAGACCAGCTTCACTTTGAACCGGAGCATACCACCGCGCTCTACCTTTTCTGCGGCAGACGCAATGACAGGATAAAGGCACTCCTTCATGAGAATGACGGTTTTGTGCTTTTATATAAACGCCTCGATCATAACACCGGAAAATACCGGTGGCCACGTAACCGTGACGAGGTGAAAACCATTACATGGAGGCAGTTTGACTGGCTCATGTCCGGTCTTGAGATCGAGCAGCCAAAGGCAATAAAAAGTGCCTGAAACGCTTGATTTTTCTAGGCTTTTGCACCTGTTTATGGTACAATAGAAGTATCAAAAAACGGAGCAGAAGACCATGCCTTCAGGAGTAAAAGATATCCAGCTCTTAGAGCTTAAGGATACAATCTCACAACTGAATAAAACAATCAGCACTCAGAACGAACTCATAAGTTCATTGCAGAAGATGCTGGAAGAACGCAATGCGAAGGACAGTGAAAAAGACCTTCTGATCGCGAATCTCCAGTCTCAGCTTGCGTATCTTAAGAACAAGGTCTTTGGCTCAACCAGTGAAATACGCCATGACCAGCTGGACGGACAGCTGAATCTGTTCGGTACACCCGTCGGTGATGAAAAGCCTGCGGAAGTGATCGAACCGGAAGTGATCAGCGTCAAGGGGTATACCAAAGAGCGGAAACCCAAGGCAACCTATGATGACAAGTATAACTCTGTGCGCTCCATTTGTAAACATTTTTTTACGGATATAGTAGGACTGTCTATCAAATTTTTCTGTGTTTCTTTACGACACATGAGCATTGGAGCCAGGGTTGTCCGAGCCGTAGCCCTCCAGAAGATTGACAACGCCCCACACGCCCAGGCCAGCGCCGAGAGCCACAACAAGGGTCTGCAAAGTATCAATAGCGGAAGAAAAGAACTGCATATAGCCTCCATTTCTCCGGGTTTTCCCCGGCCATGAAAAAAGCCGCCATTTCTGGCGGCAGGTTGCGACCTCTGGACACTTTGTCCAGAAGTGATTTATACATAGGCATCCGGATCGTCCACGTCGTCGTAATTGAGGATGTCCTCGTCCTCGCTTTCGGGCCCCGCTTCGGATACGTCTGCCTCGTACACCTCACAAGCCTCGGAAAGCCCAGGCCGCCTGCGGCGGTTGATGAGCTTATCCAGGTCAAAGGCGTTTTTCTTTTTATCGGCCTCAGCCGTGTACTTGTAGTTCGGGTGCTGTTTCAAATCGTATTTGGACGAAAAGAACGGGGGCAGGCCCCGTAACTGCAAAATGCACTTGTCGCCCGGCATGGTAGCCAGTTCGCTGGGTGTCATCAGTTCCCGGCCCAGCCGCTGGGTGTTCTGGTTGTAGCTTTCCGACTGCCCACGGGAACGGCCCTCGGTCTGCATGGAGATCGTGGCCTTTCCCAGCCAGTTCTCGGATATTTCCTTGATGGTGGAGCTTTCCCGACCGCCCAGGAAGATCACGCTGTCCATGTTGCCTAAGATCGTTTCCGCATTGTCCTTGTATATGGCCTTGCACTGCGCGTACTGCTGATAAAATAGGCACAGACTCACCTCGCGGGAACGGATCACGGCCACCAGCTTCTCCAGGGAGGGCACCTGGCCTGTGTTCGCCGCCTCGTCCCACAGCACCCGCACATGATGGGGCAGGCGGCCCCCGTGAACATTGTCGGCCCGTTCACACAGGAGATTGAACATCTGCGAAAAGGCCAGGGCAACAATGAAGTTATAAGTGGGGGTTGTGTCGGAAATCGTGAAGAAAACCGCCGTTTTCCGATCCCCGATGCGGTCAAGCTCCAGCTCGTCATAGCTCATGATCTCCCGGAGCTGGGGGATGTCAAAGGGGGCCAGCCGGGAGCCGCAGGAAATAAGGATGGATTTTGCGGTTTTGCCGCTGGCCAGCTTATATTTCTTGTACTGCTTCACGGCAAAGCAATCCGGCTTGCGCTTTTCCAGGCCCTTGAACATATAGTCGATGGCGTTCATAAAGTCCGGGTCGTCCTCCTTGACCTCCATACCGGAGATCATATCCACCAGCGTGTTCATGTTCCGGTCCTCCTCCGGCCCCTCGAAGATGATATAGGCGATCAGGGCGCAGTACAGAAGCGTTTCCGATTTGGTCCAGAACGGGTCCCCCTCTTTGCCCTCCCCCTTGGTGTTGGCGATCAGGGTATTCACGAATTTCAGAATATCCGCCTCGTTATGGATATAGGCCAGGGGGTTGTAGTGCATGGAGCGGGAAAAATCAATGCTGTTAAAAACCTTGATCTTGTACCCCTTTTTCTTCTGGAGAAAATAGCCCACCTGGGACAGCACCCCGCCCTTGGGGTCCACTACCACATAGGAGCTGTGAGCCTGGAGGAGCTGGGGGGTGAGCCAGAAGCGGGTCTTGCCGCTGCCGGAGGAGCCGATCACACAGGCGTTGAGGTTCCGGGCGTTGGCCGGGTTCTTGGGCCGGGTGTTGGTGGTGAGAAATTCCGTCCCGGAGAGAATGACATTTTTCTCAAACTTGGGATCGACGAAAGGGGCGATGTCTTTCGGGCCGCCCCAGCGGGCCGATCCGTACTCCTCGTCCCGGCGGTATTTTTTCGCGTTCTTGGCCTTGATGTAGACGAACAGCCGGATGGCCGCCGCCCCCGCGATCCCCCCCAGCCAGTCCACCGGGTCCAGCCCAGGGGCGGGGGAGGCAAAGGCCGTGTTGATCATCGCCATCATGCCCACCAGCTTTTGGCCGGCGTTGGCCCCAGCCGCCAGCCGGTAGGCCGTCCCCAGCTTCAAACAGGCCCAGGCCATGAACAGGTAGGGCATATTAGGGAGAATGTACTTTTTCAAGCTACCTTTCTTCACGCTCCGCCTCCTTTGCCCGTTCCTTTTGGGGCCGCTGCCGTAGCAGCTCCCCGGCCCGCTTCATCCGCTCCAGGATGGGGACGCGCCGCGCCCTGGGCCGGTCCATGATACGGTGGGAGTATTCCCCGAAACAGGCGGTGATGGCGTCGGCCTGCTTGGATTTGAAGAACAGCAGATACTTTCCGTCGCCGTTCTTGTAAAAGGCATAGTCCACATTCCAGCGCCGGGCCACCCGGTCAAACTCCCTGGGGGCCTCCACGGGGAGGCTGTTGGTCGCCTCACCCTGCTTCATAAGCTGCTTGACGGTCTGCCTGCCGTGGGGCGTCTTGTGGGCCTCCTTTTGGATCTTCCGCCCAGCCGCCCGCAACGCCCAGGCCAGCGTCCGCGCCGACAGCTTCCCCGTCTGGATGGACAGGGCTATCGTCCGCCGGGAAATATCTTCATCTACAATACAAAACACCTCCTATTTGCCGCCGGGCCGCTTCTGGACACCGTGTCCAGAAGTCCTACCTGTCCTCCCGGCCCACCCTGGGCGCGGGCCGTTCGGCGGGCGGGGGAGCCCGGTCCATCATTTCCCGGTAGGCGGCCATCTGCTCCCGGATGGGCAGTTTGGGCATAGAAAATACCCGCTGCCCGGCGGGTATGTCCTCGATCCCGTGGTAATGCTCCACAAAAGAACCCTGATTGCACATGACATAGCCGCCAGGGGCGAAGTGGCCGCCCTCGTTGATCCGCACGTCCCGCCCGTATGCCTCGTAGTCAATGTAGTCGATCAGGTGCTCCGGCACCTGGACGGCTTCAAGCTCCTGGATATACATTCGCCCCAGGGCCTCCTCGCTGTCAATGTCGGGATAGAAGTCGTAGTTGTCCAGATTTTGGGCAAGATTGATCAGCTCTTTCACGCTGCCGGTGTACTCGCCGCTGTCCATGACGGCCTCAAACTTTGCCAGCTCGTCCTGGGACAGCTCCGACAGCACACAGGCCAGATAATTCAGCTCGTCGATGTTCTCGTACTCGCCCAGGCGCTTGTGGAGCTGGGGCATATCGCCGTCGTAATCGGAAATGAAAACCTCCTCATACCGAATACCGTCTATCCCGATTTTCTTCAAAGCCGCCTGTACGGTTTCGGCGTCGGTGGGGAACGTCACCCGCGCATAGGCAAGCTGGCCCTCGTTGTATTTGCCCAGGTTCGTCACACAGGCTTCAAGTATCGCTATCGTTCTTCCCTCCCTCTAATTCCTCCTTTACTCCCGCCATGATGTACTCCGCACAGGGCAGGGCGATAGAGTTTCCCAGGGCCTTTTGCCGGGCGCGGGCGGAGATGGGCCGCCCGTCGTAGCCGAACGCCGTCCAGCCGTCAGGCAGGCCCATGGCCCGCTCTCCCTCGGTGGGGGTCAGCCACGTTATCACCCCCTCCGCCTCCCGGCCCTCCCGCCACAGGGCAAACACCGTCAGCCCCCCGGCCATCAGGGTGGGAAAAGGGTCAGTTGGTTTTCCGAAGCTCCCCAGGAAGTTCCCCACGTCCCCCGCCTTGGCCGCCCCCCGCATACGGTAGCCTTGAAAGGGGTGGACGACTGGTAGTGGCCCCCCTGCTTCATCAGCAGATATTCGATCCGCTCCGGCGGGGGACAGCCCAAAGTCTCCGCAAGGCGCAGGTAGCGGGAACAGGCGGCGGCGCTTAAACAGGATCGCTCCGGCACGTCGGCCTCCAAGATCGGCCACGACGAACACCCGCTGACGCCGGGCCAGCCGGGGGTCTGCCCAGTGTTGGGCGTCCAGCAGACGCCAGCACACGTCACGCCCTCCGCCTCGCACCATTCCGGCATTGGCCCAGCGTCCAGAAGCAGGCATTGGAATTTCGGCGTCTGTGAGAGATTGCAGGACGGCTCTAAAATCCAGCCTGTCTCCTGATAGCAGAGCTCCCATGACGTTTTCCCAAATAACGATTGTTGGAAATTGACCTCCAGTGGCATCCCTCATTTCCTCGATCATGCGTACCGCCTGAAAAAACAGGCTGGATTTTGTCCCGCCCAGCCCCTCCCGGCGGCCCGCGCTGGATAGATTTTGGCAGGGGGACCCGAACGTGATGATGTCCACGGGCGGGACCTCCCCGCCGTGGAGCTGGGTGATGTCCCCCAGGTGCTCCATATCCGGGAAGTGGCGTTTCGTGATGGAGATAGGGGCTTTTTCAATCTCGCTGGCCCATGCAGGCACGATACCGCAGCGCACCGCCGCCAGCGGGAACACGCCGATCCCGTCAAACAGGCTCCCCAGCCGGATCTCGTTCATATCAGCGGCGGCCCTGACGCTTTACGGTCAGGATGCCGTCCAGCGTGGTTGCCGTGATCCCCAGCCGCTGAGCAACAGCCACATCGTTTTTCATGCTTTCCGTGGAGATACTGCCGCACACCACCAGCACATGAGAGCGGCGGAGCAGGTCACGGCCCATGTCGATGCCGCTCTTGTGCTCCTCGGGAACGGCGTCGTTCAGGAAAAGGGGCTGATAGAGCGTGGGGCAGATGGGCGAAAAGCCCGCCTCATAGACAGCGCGGCAATACTTGGCGGCCTGCTCCGTCGCCTCGCAGGGATCGCCGCTCCACGCGGCGGTGATATACGCAAGGGGTCGTTTCATTGTGAAAACCTCCGTTTTTATATAATGTAGTGAGTCAACCTTTTCCCCCCGCCCTTTTCCAATCTTGGAAAAGGGGGCG
>ERZ826764.788-NODE-788-length-42452-cov-8.341864_pt1 | contig 42452 bp, 39 predicted proteins | sample MGYA00519870_ERZ826764 | MGnify/ENA primary metagenome ERZ826764 (study PRJEB31778, sample SAMEA3449239) | human gut metagenome | biome: human gut; feature: human-associated habitat; material: faeces | place: United Kingdom | collected 2010/2012 ...
ATAGAGAGCAATATTTACCTGGAAATGATTTTACACACAAATTTGGACTTGACTGGAGTGAGACGCTTTTTCCGGCAAATTTTTACCATTTTGACAAGTTTAATTGTCAAAATGGGGCCATTAAAGCTGTCCTCACTCCCCCTAAATGACAGATCATTCTCGGTTTAGGTGTAGTCAGTCCCCCTAAACGCATATTTTTTCTCTTTTTAGGTGTAATGCGGCTTGGCAACATCCTGCATTTGGAGAAATCCCCGAAATCTTTTATAGTTTTCCTTCTCTCATAAACTGAGAGTTGGTCCCGTTGATCTCATCAAATTCCTTTTTCGCCCTACAGCCTATGGCGTCGGTGTGCTTGTTGACCTCGCCGAAATAATCTCTGTAATCTACATTGGCAAACTCTCCGTCCCTGTAGATCACCTGCCCCTGCACCGCGCAGAGGGAAACTTCTTCGCCCCTGGCCGAGTATACGATGTTAGGGACAATGTTCCTCATCGGGTGTGTGAATACCGGCAGCATGGTCGGCTTATCCAGGTCGATGGCTATGAAGTCGGCTTCTTTTCCTGCTTCAAGAGAGCCGATGACATCCCCAAGACCTACGGCCCTGGCGCCTTCAATGGTCGCCATCCTGAGGGCACGCCATGCCGGCATTACCTCAGGATCCTGATATTTTATCTTGTTGAACAGAGCCACATTTTTCATCTCGTTGAAAATATTGTGACAGTTGTTGCCCGGTGCCTGGTCCGATCCAAGGGCGCAGTTTCCGCCTGCTTCCTGGAAAGCCACGGACGGGCAGACAATGCCGTCTATGATGGCTATGGAACCCGGGTTGACTATCATGGACGCACCTGTACGGGCTACCATCTTAGCCTCCTCTTCTGTGCAGTCGGTCAGGTGTACGGCTATGACCCGTTCATCCAGGAGCTCTATGTCCCTCATCAGTTCGACAGGCCTTTTACCGTATCGTTTGACGATCTGATAGGTTTCTCTGTCTCCCTGCTGGACATGGATATGCATATATGTATTCCGTTCCCTTACTATCTTTTGGGTCTTTTTCAGCAGATCAATGCTGAGAAAATCGACTCCTTGCGGTCCGAACAAGATCTTGATACGACCTCCTGCCCTGTTGTGCCATTTGTCGTACAGCGCTATGGTCTCAGCAAGGCTTTCCTCGCCCATGGCATCGTCGAACTCGTAGAGCTCGCCCGGCTTATATACCTTGTATTTGGCCGCCCTGACTCTTTGAGTTATGTTTCCTCTGGCTCCTACCTTATCTATGAAGGCACAGACATCGTCCATTTCGCCCCAGTAGTCTCCAAGGGTGGTGGTACCGTTCCGTATGGCTTCAAGGAGAGCCATCCTGCTGCCTGCGATCTTGTCCTCCAGAGTTACAGCGTTTTCAAAAGGCTGAAGGCCATACATCATCCAGTTGTTGGTATCCTGGGCAAGTCCCCTGAGTATGGCGTCGCCGGTATGCATATGGCCATCTATGAAACCCGGCAATATTGCATGATGGCTGAGTTCGATCACCTGATCAGCCTCATACTCCCTTTCTTCCTCCGGTCCCACAAATCCAAGTATTTTCCCGCCATTAACGACCATGGCAGCCCCGGTCATGTAACCTACGCCCTCTCCTTTCATCGTAAAGAAGTGGGGTGCTTTTACGATCATGTCAACTTTTTTCATGTAACACCCGTCCTTTCATCTGCTACGCTTCTCAGTCGTTCCATCCGTAGATCTTGATAAGCCGTGAATATGGATAGGAATACGCTGACATGGGATAGTTTTCCAGATCTACCGTGTTGGAATTGACCAAAATATCAACAGTTTTGCCATTCACTTTATAATCTCCTACGACCACAAGGGCGTGCCGTGTCGGCGCCGTAGAACCCACATGTATGACATCTCCTGCCTGCGCATAGTACAGGTTCACATCCACATCAGCACACAGGCCATATCCTGTATTATCCCTGGCATAAGTGTAAAAATACGGAACATATGTCCAAGTATATGCAAGGCCTGACGGAGTCTCGCTGTTATTCTGCGATGTACCGTAGCATTTCCACTGGAGGTGGCTGGCAGCACTGCCATGATAATCCATTGGAATCCCTCTCGCATACAGTACCTGTGAGGCAAAATTCTGGCAGTTGTTCCCGGTAAATTCCGGCCAGCCAGGATCTCTCCGGTTCACCCATACAGTCTGAGATAATGCCTTCTGGCGGTCATATGGGTGATCACATTCTTTCTGAGGATATCCGCTGCTCTGCAGAAACCGGTTGTAATCAGCCCGGTCTGCTGACAGTTTCTGGCTTATCAGGTTCAGGTAATTGTTTTTTATACTCTTGAGTTCCTGTTCACCCCCGTTATTATATACATCGGTAAACATCACATAGAAGTCCTGGACTTTGTTAAAATCGCTTATCTTGTATTGTCCATCCACCATCTCAAGGGTAAAAGTGTTTTGTATATTGTAGACCTTTGACTGAATGTCCTTCATAAAGGCAAAATTCTGACGGTTATCCTCCAGTACGGTAACTGTTATCTTGCTGCCGGAACCGCTTATCCCGGAAAATTCCAGGTCGTATGATACATTTGAAAGTTTCAGGTCATTGGGCTTCATGGCCCTGGTCTGTATCATCAGCGAAATAGCATACTGGTTGAGCAGGGCCTCACTCCCGTCAGGATCCTTGAAAAGATATGTAAGATCTTGCTCTTTCAGATTTTTGAGGGAGTTATAATAGACATCAAAATATTCCACTATAACTTCCTCAGCTTCCTGCGGTATCTGTACATCATGCACAGTGCCGGCAAGGTAGCTGGGTCCTGTATAGCCGCCGCTGTCTTGGGAGGGTTCTTCCGGCTGGTCCGGTTCTTCAACAGTCTCATCTGGAAGCTCTTCCTTCGGCGTTTCTTCTGCGGGTGCATCAGTCTGAGTATCATCCTGCTGAGGACTGTCTTTGGCTCCGTCAGCAAAAACGGCCCATATTATAAGACCAGCTGCCAATATCACAACTGTGGCGATCAGTGCTGCGACTTTTTTCTTATCCTTCAGCTTCTCTTTCATTATACTATATACTCCCTATCCAAAAAGTCCCAATCTGAAGAAAGTATCAAGCTGCCCCAAAAGTATCATTACCATCATTATAGGTGCTACGAATTTTATGCAGAAATCATAAAAGCCTTTGGTCCTGAACCTGTTGCCGTTTAAAGTGACCTCATCATCCACCCACTTGGTCGGGATAACAATGGCGCAGTAACATGCCCCCAGCGGCATCAGGATGCCCTCAGAAATCAGGTCTATCGCATCAAGCCAGCTGCTCTGTCCCAAGAACTGAGGGAATCCGTTGGCACCCAGCCCGTCCAGTGATACCAGGGTTGAAGTAATGGCAATGGACAGTCCCATTGCCATTACGGTCTTTTTTCTGTTGATCTGCTTGCCTTTTTGCAGGGCTCTGTCCATAGCTGCCGAAACGACACCTTCCAAAAGGGAAATTGACGATGTTATGGCCGCAATGAAAACCAGCCCGTAAAACAGGAAGCCGAATATAGGTCCAAGTAAACCGCCCATGTTGCTGAATACAGTCTGAAGTGTTATGTAAAGCATTCCCGGCCCCTGAGAAGGTTCAAGCCCATAGGCGAATACAGCCGGAAGCGTTGCCAGTCCCGCCATTACCGCCACCGTAGTATCAGCAAGAGGTATGGTCAGCGCATTCTGTTCAAGGCTCTGGTCCTTAGGAAGGTATGATCCGTAGGTTATCATTATTGACATGCCAAGGGAAAGGGAGAAAAACATCTGTCCGCCGGCTACCGCCAGTACGGTTATCCATCCGCTCCCCTCAAATGCTTCCCAGTTAGGCTTGAACATGAACGCAAGTCCTTCGGATGCCCCCGGTAATGTCACGCTCCTGATTATAACTATCACAAGCATGATAAACAGAGCAGGCATCGCTATTGAGTTGAATTTTTCTATTCCGGTAGAAACTCCGCCCCTTACTATGAACACGGTCAGGAGTACAAATACAAGCGTAAAGACCGTAGACTGAAGCATGTCCGATGTAAATGTACTGAAAAATTCCCCGCTGTCGGTTCCTCCTACTCCCCATCCGGCTCCAAACAGGTCGCCAAGATTGGCTACGGCGTATTTGATGCAGTAACCGCCCAACATGCTGTAAAATGACAGTATCAGCCATGGAGCGATGAGTCCCATCCACCCTATGAACGCATATTTTTTCGATATCGCCTTATAAGCCTCTATCACTCCTTTGCCGGTCCGTCTGCCAAGAGACAGCTCCGTGAGCATGATAACATATCCTACAAATATCACCAGGATGAGATAGAGCACCAAGAAAGCGAAGCCTCCATAGGCTCCCATCTTATAAGGAAATCCCCACAGGTTGCCCAGGCCTACAGCCGAGCCTATGGCGGACATTAAAAAGCCAAATCTTGTTCCGAACTGGCCTTTGCTGTTAAGCTGTTTGTCCTGATTCATAAAACTGTTCTCCCTTCTGTTATTCCTAAACACACACTAACTTACACTCTGATATTTTTAATAGTGTTACAAAGACTTTAGCAAAATATAGACCTGTTGTCAATGGCGTACTCTTGTTTGTTTCACAAAGGATCATCTCTTTTTTTGGCTGCAGGTCACAAATTCCTGATAACAGGGCCGGCCTGTGCATCATTTGGATATCTGCTGGACCATCATTTGCGCCAGACCATCATTTATTTGCATAAAAAAGCCGCATAGCCTCTGCTATACGGCAGCCCATTTTCCCAGGCATGGTGCAATTTTTGTTTATATGCGATCATTATGATCCCAATGGCAAAAGGTTCACACTCTTCTCATCTGTCTGCCTGTGGCTCGTCAGGTCTTTTCCTTGACGATACCCAATGCTCAAATACAGTCTTTAGAAGCTTGTCCCTGTCTCCTTCTCTGAAGCAATCGACAATTTCCTTATGATCGTTGTTGACCCTTGTAAGCCAGCCCACTTCCGAGTCTTCTTCCTTGATGAACCATGTGGTCCTGACATATTTGTGCTGAAGGGTATGTATAAGTTCCACCAGGTTGCCATTGCCGCAACGGTTAAAATACACATTATGGAAGGCCACCTGCTCGTCATGGTACTGCTCATAATCTTGCTGATCTATGGAAATCTGCAGTCTTTTTACAATGGCATCCATTCTGTTAAGATCCTCATCCGTCAGGCGCCCAAGGGCAAGGGATGCTGCATATGAGTCAAGGCAGGCTATGATAAAGTAATTCTCAAGTACATCCTGTCTGTTAAAACCCTTTATGAAAAAGCCCTTTCTGCTTGCATTCTGTATTATCCCATCTGAGGCCAGCCGGATCAGTGCTTCTCTTATGGGAGTCCTGCTTACACTGAATATCTCCATGAGTTCAGCCTCCGAAAGACGGGTCCCCGGTTCAAGATCGCCTATTTCTATCTGTCTGACTATATAATCGTAGATCTGTTCGCTTGAAGATTTGATTTTCATATCTATATATCCTTTCGTCCGTCTTAAAATTATAGTTTGGCTGTGGAAAAGTGTCAAGAAATTATTGTTTTTTTGTCAATTGACCATTGACTTTTTTGTATATTTTAATAAAATATATTTTAATAAAATATATTTAAAGTTAAAAAGGAGGGTCAAATGGATTCCATCTTCTATAACGGAAGAATTTATACAATGGATGACGCCATTCCGCAAGCTCAGGCTGTAGCAGTAAAAAATGGCATCATCATGCGTGTCGGATCTGACGATGAGATCCTGAAACTTAGATCCGATGATACGGTCATGTATGATCTCCATGGCCAAACAATGCTGCCAGGTTTTTCTGACAGCCATATGCATCTGCTGAGCTATGGCTACAGCCTCGAAAAAGTAAATCTTTACAGTGCAAGATCTATGGATGACCTTATCCGTCTTGGAAAAGACTTTCTTAGAGATCATCCCGGACTTACATGGCTCCAAGGACGAGGCTGGAATACCGATGACTGGGAAGATACGCGTTATCCCAATCGATATGATCTGGACAAGATAACTACAGAGATACCTATGTTCTATACCCGCTCATGCGCACACATCATTTCGGTCAACAGCAAGGCCCTTGAGGTCATGGGTGTAGACAGGAAGACACAGCAGATTCCCGGTGGTCATATAACTTTTGACGAAGAAGGAGAACCTCTCGGAATTTTTGCTGAAGCTGCCAGAGATCTGGTGTACGATGCGCTTCCCAAACTCCAGGTCAGCGACATCAAACGGCTTATCGTGAATGGTGCCAGGAACGCCCTGGCCTGTGGCATCACTTCCATACATACTGACGATTTTGAAGCCATTTCCGCCGGCGAATATCAGAAAGTCCTTGACGCTTACCATCAGCTGGAGGCTGAAGGAAACCTTCCAGTAAGGATATATGAACAATGTTTGCTGGCATCCGAACCATTATTGAGGAGATTTCTGGAGGAAGGCCATCATACGGGAGAAGGCAGCCCGATGTTCAGGATAGGTTCTCTTAAGCTGCTGACTGACGGCTCCCTCGGAGGTAAGACTGCTTTTCTCCGCCGTCCATATCACAATGACCCATCCACCTGCGGCATTGCCACTTTTACGCAAAGCGAGCTGGATGATCTTGTGCTCATGGCTCAGGAAAAGGGCCTTGTTTCATCTCCCCATAACATAGGTGACGGGGCAATGGAAATGAACCTCAATGCCATAGAGAATGCACAGCTCAAAGCACCTCGTGCCGACATGCGTCATTCCCTTATCCATTGTCAGATAACAGACCCTGAAATCATCAAAAGATGCCGTGATCTCAATGTTATCATGCATGTACAGCCGGCCTTTATCGATACAGATATGCACATAGCCGGTGACTATGTGGGTGCGGATCTTGAACAAACTTCCTATGCATGGAAAACGATGCTCGACACGGGGCTGCATATCGCTTTCGGTTCTGATGCACCGGTCATCAGCTTCAATGTCATGGAGGGCATCTATTGTGCAGTTACCCGTAAAGATCTCAAAGGCCGCCCGGAGGGCGGATGGCTGCCGGATCAAAAGATATCTGTCTATGATGCGGTCTACGCATATACCATGGGCGGCGCATACGCTTCTTATGATGAAGGAAAAAAAGGCAGTATAAGGAATGGCAAATATGCTGATATGGTCATCCTCGACAGGGATATTTTCAATATTCCTGAAGATGAAATAAAAGACATAAAAGTACAGGCCACAATTTTGAACGGCAGCATAGTTTATGAGGCAGAGCAGTGAGGGAAACTGAAATCATCTGATATTAGGAGGTGTTTTAATGAAATTCTTTAAGGATAACGGTGAAAGTTCCGTCTCCAAGTCCGGATTCAAGCAAGAGATCGGCCTGTTCGGCGGAGTAAGCTTTCTGGGCGGCATAATGATAGGCGGCGGTATCTTCTACCTGGGCTCCTATGTCCTTATGCGTACCGAATTCAACATGGGACTTGCTCTCATATGCTGGGTTATCGGCGGTATCATCACTCTGCTGGGAGGACTTTGTTTTGCGGAAATGGGCGCAATGATACCGAAGGCAGGAGGCATGACCCTTTATCTAAATACGGCTTATCATCCAATATTCGGTTTTCTCAACGGCTTCAACAGTTGGGTCCTCAGCGGCTCCGGTTCCATTGCCGCAGGCGCTCTGGCACTCACGGGCATATTCGGTCTGACTGGTACTACCGGAAAGCTTATAGCCAGTCTGTTTGTAATAGTCCTGACGATTTATAACCTGTTTGGTATAAAGGCCGGTTCCACCTTCCAGAACATTGCTATGGTTGCAAAAATGATCCCGATCATCATAATCATGGTTGCAGCCTTTACCATGGGAACAGAATCACCGGATCTGAGCCTTACTCCGTCCGGCGGAGATATTTCTTTCGGCGGGATGGTCAGCATGATAGCCTTTGCTACCCTTGCAACCCTGTGGGCATACGAAGGCTGGATAAACCTTAATACGATAACAGAAGAGATGAAAAATCCAAAGCGCAATCTTCCGTTATCACTTATTATCGCCATCGGCAGTATCACCCTGTTGTATGTGCTTTTTAACCTTGCAATATATAAGGTTATACCTATAGATGACATAAAAGAACTGATCGGAGAAGAAGAATATTATCTTGGCACAGAAGTGGCAATGCGCCTGCTGGGCGGCGTCGGAGGCACCATAGTCATAATCGGCATGGTAATCTCTCAGATAGGTTCCACCAACGGTATGATCATCGCTTTCCCAAGGACCCATTACGCAATGGCTGTCGAAGGACATTTTTTCAAAGCCTTTAAAAAGCTCCACCCTAAGTACAGAGTTCCATCAACGGCGATCATATGTCAGGCGGTAATAACTATCATCCTTCTCTGGCTCCGGGATCTTGACCAGCTCACTTCGCTGGTAGTATTCAGCAATATGCTCTTTAATGTCCTGGTCATAATAGCAGTCCCTGTGCTCCGGAAAAAGATGCCAGATGCTGAAAGGCCATATCGCGTATGGGGAGGGCTTCCTACAATCTATATCACCATAGCCATTTATTTTGCAATGATGATAAACACGCTTTTGGAAGATCCTCTTACCGCTTTCATCGGACTCATAGTCCCTGCAATAGGTGTCGTGGTTTACTTTATCTTTGATCGCAAGATCAAGGCTGAAGCCAGGAACGGCCAGACCAACTGCCAGTAATGACCATCTGTATCATCCCATACCCTCTGCTTCAGACAACTTTTCGCAGGCCGGCCCTCCGGGGCCAGCCTGTGTTTTTTTAAATATTTTTAAGCTTTTTTGCCATTCTTTTTGCCTAATATGTTCCATCGTTTCGGTAATTATGTTACAATACTCACTGTAATATGATAAGCATTTGATGAGGTGCGATATGTCCATTGAAAAAGTAAGAAAATATTTTGAACAATACGGCATGGATGATAAGATAATGGAATTTGAAGTGTCCAGCGCCACTGTAGATCTGGCTGCAAAGGCTGTAGGTGTAGAAGGCGCCCGTATATGCAAAACGCTTTCATTTAAAGACGGCGACTCAGGATGTATCCTGATACAGACTGCCGGTGATACTAAAATAGATAACAGAAAATTCAAAGATACTTTCGGGCAAAAGGCAAAGATGCTCTCTCCTGACGAAGTTCTGGAGTTTACCGGTCATGCGGTTGGAGGAGTATGCGCTTTCGGCATCGAAAATGAAAATGTAAGAGTCTTCTGCGACATATCCATGAAGCGTTTCCCCACAGTTTTTCCCGCATGCGGGAGCGCCAACAGCGCCATCGAGCTCAGCTGCGATGACCTGTTCAGATATTCCGGCGCCATCGACTGGATAGATGTATGTAAGATAGTAATACCGGAGGGAGAATAGCTTTAAAGCGTCAAAAAAAATCATGGTGTCTTCTAAAAAAAGTAAAATCAAAAAAGAAATCCAGATGATCGTATGTCTGACTTTAGCGTCAGTGATCATGGCGTTTAACCTGAACAGTTTTGTTGCGGCAGGAGGCCTTTTTCCAAGCGGCTTCAGCGGTCTTACCATATTGATCCAGGATATCGCCAGAGAGTTTTTTAATATACGCATACCTTATTCGGCCGTCTATCTTCCGCTGAACCTGATCCCTGCATATATCGGCTTCAGATATATAGGAAAACGGTTCACATTTTATTCATTTTATGTGGTTATCCTGTCCGGTTTCCTGACAGACATCTTTCCGTCCGTAACCATCACCTATGATATGCTGCTCATAAGCATATTCGGAGGGATCATCGGTTCCGCTGCGGTCAGCATCTGTCTCATCAGCGGAGCGAGTGCCGGAGGCACGGATTTCATATCAATATACTTTTCCGAGAAAAAAGGCCTTGACGCCTGGAACTATATACTTATCGCCAATGTCATCATGCTGGTGACCGCAGGCGCTCTGTTCGGTTTTGATAAGGCCCTGTATTCCATAATATATCAATATGTGACTACTCAGGTCATACAGCTGCTGTTCAAGCGCTACCAAAAGGATACGCTGCTCATCATCACATCCGTGCCAGAGGCGGTGTATGGCCGTATCCGGCAGCTCACCAGACATGACGCCACCCTCATCGAAGGAACCGGCTGTTTTGAAGGCACGACACGCCATATCCTCTATTCGGTCGTAGGCAGAGAGCAGGTGGATATCGTCATAGCGGAGATCAAAAAGATAGATCCCAAGGCCTTTATCAATGTGATAAACACCGAACAGATAAACGGCAGGTTTTACAAGAAGCCATACTGATGCTGGCGAAAATGCAGACAGCAAGATTCATGGTCATTGAAAATGCGCAATGTCACTGGTGGAGGCTTTTACTTTTCCATCAGTTCCTGGCGCATTTCATATATAGCAAAAATTTGATGTATTAGAAGGAGTAATTGCAATGAAAAAAGTAGATTTGATAGGCGTCCAGATGGATTTCGGCGCCGGTACCAGAGGAGTCAACATGGGACCCGCTGCCATAAGGTTTGCCGGTCTTGTCAAAGGTATCAACGGCCTTGGGCTTGAATGTCTGGATAAGGGCGATCTGATCCCGCCTCAGACCGGAAAGTCATCGGAAAAGCTCAGGAACTATGAACAAGTCAACTATATCAATAAAAAACTTTTTGAAGAAGTCCTGGATTCCCATAAGAATGGACATTTCCCGATCGTTCTGGGCGGTGACCACAGTATCGCCGCCGGAAGCATTTCTGCAACTGCAAAGCATTTTAAAAAGATCGGCCTGATATGGGTTGATGCTCACGGTGACTGGAACAACGAGGAGTCCACACCTTCAGGCAATATGCATGGTATGCCTTTTTCAGCCGTATGCGGCGCAGGCCCTGACATTATGGTAGATTTCGGCCAGGAGCCTGTGTATGTTGACACCGCACACTGTGTCCAGATTGCCGGACGGGATATAGATCCTATGGAAAGGATAAGGATGAAGGAGCACGGTATAACCGTCTTTTCCATAGCTGATATTGACAGGATCGGCATGCCTGCTGTCATTGAACAGGCCATCAAGATCGCTTCTGACGGCACCGAAGGTATACATGTAAGTTTCGATGTTGACTCAATAACTCCGGAGTCAGCTCCGGGTACCGGTACCATCGTACATAGCGGTCTTACCGTGCGTGAAGCTTTTTATCTGGTAGAGACCCTTTATGCATGTGATAAGGTGATCGCCTTTGACATGGTTGAGGTAAATCCGATGCTCGACATCAAAAATAAGACCGGAGAGTTGGCAATGGAGCTTATCCTTTCCATGCTCGGCAAAGTGGTTTATTAAAAAAGCAGCCCGATGGCTGCTTACGGTTCAAAAAACATTCCGGCGCCGTCAGCGGCGCCGTTTTTTTTATACATTCCGGTCTACGGCCGGTCCAGCGTTCCATTCTCCGGCTCAATATTCCGGGCTTACCGGCAAAACGCTTTCCTTTTTGCTGGGCTTCACTGCAAGATCAGCAGCAGGACAGCGCCAGGCAATCCCAGTACTCCAACGATAAGCGCATTGAGGATGTTCAGAGGTATAAAAATATCCCATTGTGCGCCAAGTGCATTGACCAGCAGTATGGCAGCTCCCCCGATCAAGCTGTTCAGTGCCAGTTTGAGCACAACTTTCATCGGCCATACAAAGATCCTTCCAAATATGAAGATCAGCAGTATAGCCCCGACATAAGTAAGAAAAATCCCAATATCCAAACCCATTTCTTTCCCTCCGTATCTGTATAAAATATGTCCTTTTGGAATAAAATAGAATTAAATAACTCTGAAAGGTGTGATCATCTTGTCCATATCTCTTAAAGAAAAGTTATTCAAGGGCCCGCCTTTTATAGTAGAAAGGGCCCGCGGTTCCAACGCCTTGAAGGCCGGCTACACTGAAGAAGATAAACTTTATGTATCCATAGATCAGGCCCGCTACGACCTTGAAGTTGCTGTGCGTACTTTTAACGAGCTGACCGACGACAAAGCCGTGGACTATGCTTCTTATAATCTTCTTGCTGCAAGAGCCAGATACTCATATCTGCTTAAACTGGCCAAGGAAAAAAATCTGTCTCTCTGATATTTTCAGAGAGACTTTTTTACAATTCCCTGCGGCCTTCCATGGCTTTCAGCAGCGTCACCTCATCAGCGTATTCCAGATCTCCTCCCACAGGCAATCCGTGGGCGATCCTTGTCACCTTGATCCCTGCCGGTTTTATCAGCCTAGCTATATACATTGCCGTAGCTTCACCCTCGATATTAGGGTTCGTAGCTATGATGAGCTCTCTTACATCACTGTTTTGCAGCCTTTTTATCAGAGATCTGAGGTTTATATCTTCAGGGCCTACCCCCTCCATGGGTGAAATAACACCGTTGAGCACATGATACTGGCCGTTGAATTCTCTGATCCTTTCCATGGCTGCCACATCTTTAGGACTTTCCACTACGCATATCACATCGGTCCTCCTGCTCTGGTCGGAGCAGATGGCACATGGATCCTGATCGGTCAGATTGCCGCATATGCTGCAATATTTCATTTCCCGCTTGGCTTCTGTGATGGAATCTGCCAAAGCCTGCGCTTCTGCATCATCCAGCGATAAAATGTGAAAAGCCAGCCTCTGAGCTGTTTTGTATCCGATTCCCGGAAGCTTTGCAAATTCCCCTATCAGCTTTGCAAGCGGTTTAGGATATTGTCTCATGGCTTTTTACTACAGCCCCGGTATGCCAAGCCCGCCAGTCAGTTTGCTCATCTCGCTGTTGGAAATTTCTTCGATCTGCCTGATGCCTTCGTTGACAGCAACGATGATAAGATCCTGGAGCATTTCCACATCATCAGGATCCACCACCTCTGGCTTGATCTCAAGTCTGGTTATTTCTTTTTTTCCGCTGACGGTGACGGTGACAGCGCCGCCTCCGGCAGTTGTTGTCACTTCTTTTTCTTCTATCTCAGCCTGGAGCATTTCCATCTTCCTCTGCATTGCCTGCATCTGCTGAAGCTGTTTCTGCATGCCTCCGCCGCCTGAAGGCCTTTTGCCTGCTCTCATTCCTTTTCCCATCTTTTCCTCCTTAAATTTATTCGATCTCTATGTCTATTCCGAGAATGTTCCTGGCTTCCTCGGCTATCCTGGCAGTTTCATCTTCCTCAACGGGGGTATCCGTTTTATCCTCTTTCAGATGACATATGAGCCTCATGGGCCTGCCCATCCTTCTTGACATCAGCTGTTCCAGCTCATATCTTTTCTGTTCCGTAAATCTCTTTGTAAAGCTGCTGACAGTAGCCACCGTAAAAGTATCCTCTCCAACATGGTCCAAAGTCGTGCCGCTTCTTATGAGATTGAAGCTGCCTGCCTGGTCATCTCCCTCTTCAAAGATCTCATGCCACAGCACAGCCCTTTCCGATGGGCTCATGCCGGTGTTTTCGGCCTGCTGCCTGGCTCTGCCATCCCCGTCTGCCTGTTTGTATGCTGCGGTGTCGCGTTCTGATATGTCTGTCTGTGTCACCGATGCAGGCTTTTCCTTATCCTCTGCTCTGCTTTTTGCCGTATCCGGCTGCACATCCGCGATCTTGGCCGCAGCTGCGGACTGTGACTCTGTACTCTGCGGCATTCTCCTGATCTGCTGGCCTGTACCCGGCGCAGAATAATTCCCCTCTCCGGAAGATATCGCCACTATGGCCAGCTCAAGCAGCACTCTTGGATTGGTAGACCATCTGGCGTCATTTATAGTCTTTGACAGCCTCCTTATGGCTGCATCAATTTCACCCATGGAGATCCGCCCGCTCTGCTCTCTGATACGCTGAAGGTTTTCTGAGGACATGTTCAGCATATCTTCGGCATTGCTGACAAATTTGGCTATCAAAAGGTTTCGGTAGTGAGCTGCCCAGTCCTTCATTATCTGCTTCACATCTTTGCCTTCTTGGATGACATCGTTTAAAAGGACCAGCGCATCTGCCGTCTTTTTTATGAGTACCAGATCCGTAAGTTCAATGAAAAAGTCCTCACCGGTGGTACCCACATATTCCAGCACCTTATCCCTGTCTATGATCTTATCGCCTCCGGCCAGCACCTGATCCAGTATGCTAAGACCGTCTCTTACGGAGCCATCTGCACAGCTTGCCAGCAGCCTTACTGCGTCCTTTTGTATCTGCACGCCCCTTTCACTGCATATGGCTTCCATATCATCGGCTATTACCTTCTGAGGCACTCTCCTGAAGTCAAGCCTCATACATCTTGACAATATTGTCGCCGGCAGTCTCTGAGGTTCTGTGGTCGCCAATATGAACATAACATGTTCCGGCGGTTCTTCAAGAGTCTTGAGCAGCGCATTGTACGCACCGGAAGACAGCATGTGTACCTCGTCTATTATATATACTTTTTTTCTCCCTACGGCAGGCGGATACTTTACGCTTTCCCGTAGCTCCCTTATGTTCTCGACTCCATTGTTGGATGCCGCATCTATCTCTATTACATCTATAAAGTTCCCCTCTTTGATGGCACGACAGTTGGCGCAGGCGCCGCATGGCCGTTCTCCCTCTGAAAGACAGTTGACAGCCTTGGCCAGTATCCTTGCCGTGGTGGTCTTGCCGGTGCCTCTGGTGCCGCAGAACAGGTATGCGTGGCTTACTCTCCCTGTTGCTATCTGGTTTTTGAGAATCTTGATTATGTGTTCCTGCCCTAAGACTTCGTTAAAAGTCTCAGGCCTGTGGCTTCTGTATAAGGCTGTGTACATAACGGGCTCCTTTTGAATAAAATTGTCCTCAGAGAGCCGCGCGTGGCGCTGGAGAAGGCTGATCTGCGGCACATAAGAACTTCCGCTTATTGCTGCTTCCTTCCGGACCTGACAAGGTTCACGGCATCCCATTGCGCAGGACCCAAACCATACCAGGCGAAGCTCTCTGAGGACAATTCAATTAGCTATATTATATTATCTTTTATGGATTTTTTCAAGAGGAGATTTGCATACCACGGTCCTTTCGCATTCCGGCGGCTCATTTCGACGAAAAGATTGAGCGACGGCGCGGCTACAGAAAATCTTTCAAATTCAGCTTACGCAGGCGGTAATCCAGCCTCTGCGGAGAAATGCCTAATTTTTCGGCCGCAACCTTTAGCTTTCTGTTTTGTTTCAGTGCTTCCAAGATGATCTTACGCTCGTAATCTTCTAAGAGTTCTTCAATATTTACGCAGCCGGCTGCAAGCATCTGCTTAACCCGCTCAATATCAGAACTCTGTCCATCGGATAAAGCTTTATTGCCGCTTTCTATGAGGCCGGCATGATATTCCGCTCCCTTATTATTTATTTCCTCCAGCAGTTCGCTTATCGATCCCAAGGTTATCTTGTCAGTAGTTTCAAAATTAAAGGCGCTTTCTATGGTATTCCTCAGCTCCCTTACATTTCCCGGCCAGTACCAGTTCATAAACGTTTCCAATGTCATTTCAGTCAGTCCCGTTATGCTTTTGCCCATCTTCCGGTCATACAGTTTGATGTAATGTTCTGTTAGCGGTATTATATCCTCTCTGCGCTCTCTGAGCGGAGGTATGCTTATCTTTACGGAGCTTATCCTGTAATAAAAATCCTCTCGGAACCTGCCGCTCTGCATCAGGACCTGCGGCTGTTCGTTTGAAGCGCATATTATCCTGGTGTCAAACGGGATGTCCCTTTGGCCGCCAACCCTCCTTATTACGCCTTTTTCCATGGCTGTAAGGAGTTTTGCCTGCATCTGTACGTCCATGGAATTTATCTCGTCCAAAAACAGCGTTCCGTGGTTAGCCAGTTCAAATAATCCCAGCTTGTTTTCCGCTCCCGTAAAGCCTCCTGTCTCTGTTCCGAAGAATGTGCTTTCCATGAGGTTCTGCGGTATGGCGGCGCAGTTTTGCGTGATCATCGGATGGTTTTGCGGTTGCTCAGCAAGTGGATAGCCCTGGCAAAGATTTCCTTTCCGGTGCCCGTTTCACCATAAAGGAAAACATTGGAATCGTTTCTGGCGATCTCAGGCAAGCGGTCCTTTATCCTTTTGAGCTTTTGACTTTTTGTGACTATGGCGCTGAGGACGCCGTCGTCTTCGCTGTCATTTGCCTTATTGTAATTGTAATATTCAAGATATCTTAAGGCGTCCACCACTCCCTGGAGATTGCCGTGATCGTCGAAAATGGGATATGTGTCACCCTCTACCACCACTTTTGTATTGCCGGATATTAGGACTTGTCTTTCATTTTTGGTTACCTTGCCGGAATATATCGTTTTCAGAACGCTGCTGTTATTAACATTAAGATTCTGAAAGGCTTCAAAGATTGTTTTTCCCATCCTATCCTTATCATATGCAATCATATCCAGATCATTCTTTATCCGCTTTGTATACTCTACGATGCCTTCTTTATTGATGATGCTGAGTGAATCGTATTTTTTGCCGCTGGTTTCGATGATACTGTTGATGATCTTTATGTAATCCATCATTACCGTGCATACCTCCGCCCGTGATCATATATTTATTAAAATCTTAACACATGCCCGGCAAAAACTCAATCTTCCTTTTAGTTAATGCCAATGCGACCTGTGATTGATCCGTGCGTTCCGCTGAAGCCCGGTATGGCGTAATCGGCGCCGCCCGTAAAACAATCATATCACTAAGTTAAGGAATTTAGAGAAAATCTCTCTATCGGCGAAATTCTCCCAGGGCCGGCCGCCATTGAGAATTTAAGAGAATTCAGCCGCTGCAAATTCTCTTTGCCGGGCTCTTTTCCGGTCGGCGGAGAGGATCTGCCCGTTCGCCGCGGCTTTCCGCCAGAAAAAAGTTCTCATTTCTGTTAAAACGCCTTCGCTTGAGAACCTGACAAGGCATACTGGTTCTCGTTTCTATATAAACAAGGCCCGCGAGAACCTTTTCTCAGTGAACGGTTCTCAGCAGGCCAAAAAACAGAAAAGCGAGAACTCATATTGGTATAATTTTTCCAGAAAAGGTTCTCGCAAGGGTCTGGACCAGCAATATTGAGAACCTTTTGCTGGCAGGATCGCCGGGCGGCGGGAGGACCGCTCGGCGGGAAGTCTGCTCAGCGGGAGGGTTGCTCGGCGGAAAACTCATCAGAAAAAAGCAGCAGGCCGGGACGAAAGTCCCGGCCTGCTGGCTATGTTTTGTATGGATGTTATATCTTAAAAGAACAGCGCTATTATCTGACAACTGAGGATGACGCAGACCAGCGCGATCGGATAGGTCATCGCATAGGCGCTGGTGACGCTGTCTCCGTCGTCAGATACGTTGAGCAGGGTGCCCAGGGCGGGAGTGCTCGTCATTCCGCCGCAGATGGATCCAAGAGATTTCATAAGGTCCATCTTGAGCAGCTTGCGGCCGATGAAATATGAGACGAACATCGGGATCGCCGTTATCAGCGCGCCGAAGAAGAGCAGGCTGATACCGTTTTCCACGAGTATTTCCACGAACCCGTTGCCGGCGTTGAGGCCCGCGCCCGTGAGGAAGAGGATCATTCCCAGTTCCCTCATGAACTCAAGGGTGTTCTTACCGGCTCTGATATTGATCTTGCCTACATGGCCAAAGTGGCTGATGATCAGGCCCGAAAGCAGAGGGCCGCCCGAATTGCCTAGGCTGAAACTGCCGCCTCCCGGCAGCGGAATGGCGATGCTGCCGATGAGGATGCCGGTGATGATGGCAAGGGCCAGGACGAAGAAGCCGTGCTTGTCGATATTGATCAGGTTAGCCTTGATTTCGTGGTTCTTGGAGAACTCCACATCTACGTCCTCGGCTCCGTCCAGGCTGCCGGACTTTGCTCCGACCAGGCGCGGCATGATCTGTACGAAGATCACGACGCCGATAACGCCGAAGGGATAGGCGATACCGTAGCCGATGGAAGCGATCGAATCGCCCGTCGCCTCTACGGCGGCGGCCAGTCCCGGCGTGCTCGTCAGCGCTCCCGTCATGATGCCGATTGCCAGCGGCGTCTTCACATCGAAGAAGACGATGGTCGCCACGCAGACGGCGGCTCCGACCAGGATGGTGATGAAGCCGATTATTATATAGTTCAGCGATTTGATGCTGATGCTGCGGAAAAAGTCCGCACCCGCGATCAGGCCGATCGAAGCTACAAAGCACACCAGACCAATCTGTTGGATCTCGTCCGGTATCTTGTAGCCGAAGTGTCCGAATATGAGGGCCATTATCAGCACGCCCGAAGAACCGAGGTTGAATCCTTTTACTTTAATTGCTCCTATGAGATATCCCGTCGCGATGACGAGAAAGATGATCATCGGAGTCGACATATTTCTGTTTTCTCCTCTGTCTGCTTACTTATTTTGAATATACTTCTCTGCCGCCGACGATCGTCTTGAGCACTACGGCCTTGGTGATCTCGTGAGGATCTGTCTCAAAGATGTCGCGGTCTAATACCGTCATATCGGCGAGCTTGCCTACCTCGAGGCTTCCTCTGATATCTTCTTCAAAGGCCTCGTAAGCGTTGCCGGTAGTGAAGAGGCTGACGGCTTCGTCAACGGTGAGTTTTTCCTGCGGATGCCAGCCGTCAGTTACCTCGCCTATCTTGTCGCGGGTAACGGCGATCTGTATATTTTCCAGGACGTCGAAGCTCTCGACAGGAGCGTCCGAACCGCCGCAGCAAACCAGACCCTTGTCGAGCATGGTTTTCCACATATAAGATCTCGCGGCCGGTCCTTCGCCGGTAAGGCCGGCGACAATGCCCTTGTCGCTGGCGACGAAGACAGGCTGAATGAAGGCGAGGATGCCGTATTCTTTCATCTTGTCGAAGAGGTCGTCGCTGACGATCTGCAAATGATTGATGGCCAGGCGGCTGTCTCTGCGTCCGTATTTTTCGATTGCCTTGATATAGGCGTCGCAGACCATGTCGGAGGCCTTGTCGCCGATGGCGTGGATGAGAAGCTGCATACCGTTTTTGTAAGCGTAATCAACGAGGTTTTCGAGGTCCTCCTTGTCGTGAACGGCGGTGCCGCGTTCATCGGTGCCCACGTACGGTTCGTTCATCAGCGCCGTTCTTGCGCCGAGGGAGCCGTCTTCGTACAACTTAACCGGGCCAATTTTATAGAAATCGCCGCCGTCGTTTGTGCGGTAGCCCGCGTCGATAAAGGCCTTCATATGTTCAAAAGCCGTGAAGGAAGCCTGTTCTCTGACGCGCAACGTCAGCTTGCCTTCTGCTTCCAGCTCCTTATATGCCTTGATAATGCCGGCGCTCTTGCGGCCCGGCAGGGAAAGGAAGTTGTCCGAATCCACGCCGGTGATGCCGTGGGAGTTGATATCCTTTTGCGCTGCGAGGATCATTTCCTTGATCTTGTCTACGGTCGGCTCGTTCATGGCGTCGTAGCAGAGCTTGATGGAAGCCTCGGTGAGGACGCCCTTTTCCTGGTCGATCTGCTCGATATAATCGGCGGTCTGCTTGAGGCCCATGACGATTTCCAGACCCTTGGTGTTAACGGCCGCCTTGTGGCCGCACACTCTGATAAAGAGAATCGGTCTTTCGGTGGAAATCTTATCGAGGTCGAAGCGGTCGAGAGGTCTCTGCTCGTCGGTAAAGTTGCTCTCGTTCCAGCCGCGGCCGTAAATCCAGTTTTCGGCCGGTTCGTCTTTCATCTTTTCCGCCATCTCGCGTCCGTGAGCGATGATCTCGGCGATAGAAGCCGTGCCCGACATCTGATAAGACTGCTTAACGAAAGCGTAGTTGAGCATGTGCAGATGCGAGTCGGTGAAGCCCGGCAGCATGAGGCTGCCGCCAAGGTCGGTCTTAGCTTCGGCTTCGAGGGCCGCAGCCTGAGCGTCATCCCCCAGGAAAGCTATCTTGCCGTCCTTAACTCCGATCGCGCTAACGACGCTGCGCTCGGCGTCCATCGTTCTGATGACCCCGTTGTAATAAATCCTGTCATATTTCATATCGGTTATCCCTCCTAAACTGCCACGAGGGACGAGCACCTGTCCCGTCCCTCACTTTGTATGCGGCCCATATCCGGTGCCGCGGCATTTATTCATTTATTTAGTAGTTTTTCCTACCTGTTCGTAGAAAAGTCTCATATTCTCGTCTACCTTGCCGATGCCAAGATACCTTGCCTTGTAGTCCTTGAGCAGCATGATGAACTTGTTGCTGAGCAGGAAGAGCATTATAACATTGACAAAAGTAGGTATCAGAGTGATAAAGTCGTAGCAGGTCCACAGCTGAGCCGGAGTAGCGCCTACGTATACGGTGTAAACGGTTACCAGGAAGCCCGGAATCGGGTTATCCAGCTTGAGAACCACCAGCCAAATATCTCTTACCTTATCCCAGAAAGCGCTGTGTCCGCTCAGGAAGTGCTCGATCAGGGTCTTGTAGTAAGTATACCAGCCCGTGCAGGTGGTCAGTGCAAACAGGAATACGCTTGCAGAAATGATCCATGTGGACCAGTGACCCAGTACGGATTCAAAAGCAGCCAGCGAAAGAGCAGCTCCCTGAAGTCCGCTGTCCCAAACGCCTGTAACGATAACTACAAGGCCTGACATGGAGCATACGATTATGGTGTCGATGAACACCTCTACGGCTCCGAAGATACCCTGCTTTACAGGATGTTCGGTATCGGCCATTGCGTGTACCATCGGGGAAGTACCCCAGCCTGCTTCATTGGAGTTTACAGATCTTGCAAATCCGAAACGCATGGCCATGGTCATCGTAACGCCGGCAAAGCCGCCTACGGCTGCGTGTCCTGTAAAGGCTGATTTGAAGATCAGAGCAAATGACGGAATGATGTTGTCATAGTTTGCAAAGATTACGATCAGAGCAGCACCCACGTAGAACAGGCACATGAACGGCACCATGTAAGTAGCGATCTCGCCCAGCTTCTTAACTCCGCCGAGGATAACGAGATAAACACAGATGGCCAGAGCAGCGCCGGGGATGATGAAGCTGATGTCGAACGCGGTTCCGATAGCTTCAGCTACGGTGTAGTTCTGAAGAGTCATGAAGTGGCAGAAGTAGATACCCATGGCGAAGATGGCACCAGGGATGAACCATCCCTTCCAGCCTTTTTCTTTGAAGAAGTCCTGTATGTAATATGAAGGACCGCCGCGGAAAGTGCCGTCCGGCTGGGTCCGTCTGTAGTAAACGGCGAGGGAAATCTCAGCCGTCTTGATGATCATGCCGAGGAAGGCGGCAACCCACATCCAGAACAGGGCTCCAGGACCGCCGGTGGCGATGGCTGTAGCTACGCCGGAAATGTTACTTACGCCTACGCATCCTCCAACAGCTATACACAGAGCCTGGAACGGGGTCAGGCTTTCTTTTGTTTCCTGCTTTCCCTTTCCCTTGTGCATAACGCTTTTAAGGATCAATCCCAGATGAGCAAACTGGAAGAACTTTGACCTTATGGTCAGCACAAGTCCAGTTCCGAGAATGACGACGATCAGTGGAACTCCCCACAGAAAGTCGACCATTTTTTCAAATGCTGCGAACATAAATTTTCTCCTTTCAACAATAAAATTCGCATTTAAATATAAGTGCTTGATACTATATAGTAGCAAAAAGCGTGCCACTCAACAAAAAAACGCGATCATTGCAATTTGAACGATCGCGCTCGTATACCCCCCCCAGGTAAAAATTCTTAACAACATTTTTTGATTTTTTAAAAATTTTTTGATTTTATCAAAATAATGTTCTTTTCATTTGTTTCCGTTGAGCATTTCAATGGCTTCTTCCTCATTTATCACCGGTATCCCCAGCTCTCTGGCTTTTTTGTTTTTACCCGATGAAGAATTCACATCGTTGTTGATGAGATAGCTGGTCTTTGCGCTGACGGAACCTGCCACCTTGCCGCCGGCCTTTTCTATATCAGCCTTGAGCGCATCTCTGTTTTCGTAGCGGTCAAGGCTTCCGGTTATGACGAAAGTCATTCCGGCCAGAGTGTTTCCGGTCTTTTCTTCAGTCTCGTCAAGATCAAGGATCGCCAAAAGATCGGCCACGGTCTTTTTGTTTTCCTCGCTGCTGAAAAATTCCCGGTAGCTTCCTGCCATGATATCTCCTATTCCGTCTATGGCAGTCAGATCTTCAAAGGAAAGTTCCTGTATCTTTTTCCACTTGTTGCCGCAGGCCCGGCATATCATCCTGGCGTTGGCTCTTCCTATGCCGGGTATGCCAAGACTGTAAAGCAGCCTGTCAGGAGTGGTGTGCCGCGCTTTTTCTGCTGACTTTAGAAGGTTTTCAAAAGACTTTTCTCCGAAACCTTCCATCTCAGTAAACCTTTCCCTGAACTGATCCATGCGGAAAAGGTCCGCCAGCTCCTTTACCATACCTTCGTCCACCAGCTTTTCTATTGTCATTTCCGAAAGTCCTTCGATGTTCATGGCATCGCGGGATACGAACAGGGTCAGCTTTTTTATCTGCTTGGCAAGGCAGTTTTGGTTGCTGCAATGGAGTGTCGTCACTCCGTTTTCCTCCCTTACCGTCACCGGTCTGCCGCAGACCGGGCAGACATCAGGCAGGACAATACTGTCACTGCATGTAAGGTTTTCGGCTATCTGAGGTATTATCATATTGGCCTTGTATACGGTTATCCTGTCGCCTATTCCCAGTTTAAGCTCTCGCATGACGCTCACATTATGGACTGAAGCCCGGCTTACAGTTGTCCCTTCGAGTTCCACAGGATCAAAGATCGCTATGGGGTTTATCAGCCCTGTCCTTGACGCACTCCACTCTATCTGGCGGAGAGTTGTCTCCTTCAGTTCATCTTTCCACTTGAAGGCAATGGAATCTCTTGGGAACTTTGCCGTCTGTCCGAGAGAAGTGCCATAGGCTATGTCGTCATATGTGAGCACCAGACCGTCAGATGGTATGGGATTTGATCCTATCCTGTCTGCAAACTCCCTTACGGCTTTTGCCATGGTATCCCTGCTGACCTTTTCGTACTCCACACATTCAAAACCCCGTTCCGAAAGCCATCTGAACTGTTCTTCTCTTTTGGCAAAATCCAGTCCCTGGGCTGAAACCAGAGCAAAGGCATAAAACCTCACATTGCGGTCAGCGGTTATCTTGTTGCTGAGCTGGCGCACAGAACCGGAACAGAGATTCCTCGGATTTTTATATTTGGCGCTGTCATCTTCTATCTGCTGGTTTATCTTTTCAAAATCCTCATAAGATATGACCGCTTCTCCTCTTAATATCAGTTCACCCTTAAAATCAATGGACAGCGGAAGGTTTACAAAAGTCTTTGCGTTGGCGGTGACAACTTCGCCTATCTCGCCGTTTCCCCTTGTGACCGCTTTAAAAAGACTTCCGTCCCTATATGTCAGCACGATGGTCAGCCCGTCCAGCTTCCATGAAAGGAGCCCGTCCTGATCGCCTATCCACGATATGAGCTGCCCCACATCTTTTGTCTTGTCCAGAGACAGCATCCGCTTTGGATGGGCTTCTTTGGGCAGATCTGAAAGCACCTGGTATCCCACGGTCATTGTAGGACTTCCGGCCATTACCACTCCTGTTTCTTTCTCAAGCGCTTCCAGTTCATCATACAGGGCATCATACTCAAGGTTGGTCATCATCTCCCTGTCTTCCTGGTAGTATGCTTTTGACGCCCGGCTCAGCAGGCCGGTCAGCTCTTTTATCCTTTTTATCTTTTGTTCTTTTTGATGACTGTTTTCCATAGGTTTCCTTTCTTAGGCCCCAGGGGCACTGATTTCGTGTACGGGCTTTTATATCAGAGCTTCTTCAGGGGAGCTATTCCCTTTGCAAGCTTTTTTCGTCCTGCTGTCTGGAACATTACCGTAACGGTCTTATCGTCTGTTTCCAGTACGAGTCCATCGCCGAATTTTCCATGGTATACTCTGTCCCCGGCGGTAAGATCAACAGTCTGGGATGCGGCTTTAGTCTCCAGGTTCTTTTTTGCACGCCCCAGCATATCATATGGTTTTCCGGCCGGAGCAGCAAAGCCGTCCAGAGAGCCGGTGTCTATGCCAAGCTTGTTATTGGTCCTGCGTCCCGGCATGTACGCCATATCCCCCGCAGGATCCAGCACTGCCGGGTCAAGTTCCCGCATGAACACAGATTCCCTTGTATAGTCGCCCTGTCCGTACATCATCCTGTAGGATGCGCTTGTCATAAACAGCCTCTCTTTGGCTCTCGTTATGCCAACATAACAAAGCCTTCTTTCCTCTTCGAGGCCATCTTCACTGTCCATTGCCCTGTGTCCCGGAAAGAGCCCATCCTCCATTCCCGGCATGAACACCACCGGAAATTCCAGTCCTTTGGCGCTGTGCAAGGTCATAAGTGTCACTTTGCCTGATCCGGCGTCATATTTATCAGCATCTCCGTCAGTTGCCACTTTTTCAAGAAATTCCTCCAAAGTGGCAGGCTCGCCTGCATCCTGCTTTTCTTTTTCAAAATCGTAGATGAACGATTTGAAATCCAGCAGATTCTCAATGCGCCCTTCGGCTTCAATGGTGTTTTCATCTTCAAGGGCCTTCATATATCCTGTCTTTATGAGCAGGCTGTCGTATATATCTGATATGCGCAGATTTTCCCTTTCCCTGCGGCATAGGTCTATCACCTGGGTCATCTGCTTGACTGCTTCCCTGGACTTGGCAGAAAGCCCGTCTGCAACTTCAGGATCTGAAACTGTTTCGAGTATTGATTCTCCCCTTACGGAAGCAAGGGTCCGCAGCTTTTCTATGGTCTTGGCTCCCACTCCCCGCTTTGGTTCGTTGATGACCCGCGCAAATGCCATGTCATCTTTTGGATTGACGATCAGCCGCATATATGAGATCATATCTTTTGTTTCTTTTCTCTCATAAAAACTGAATCCGGAAAGTATCTGATATGGTATCCTGCTTTTGCGCAGAGCATCCTCAAAAAGTCTTGACTGCGCATTGGTACGGTAAAGGACTGCAAAGTCATCGTAGCTCACTCCCGGTCCCTTGAGCAGTTCTATCTCTCTTGCCACATATCTTGCTTCTTCTTTGTCGTTGTCAAGCCGTGCATATACTATCTTGTGGCCCGGATCCTGGTCTGTCCATAATTTTTTGGCTTTACGCCCGCGGTTGTTCCTGATGACTGAATGGGCCGCAGTAAGTATGTTGCCGCAGGAGCGATAGTTTTGTTCCAGCTTGATGACTCTGGCATTGGGAAAATCTTTCTCAAAGTCGAGTATGTTCCTTATGTCGGCTCCACGCCACTGGTATATGCACTGGTCGTCGTCTCCCACCACGCATATGTTCTTATATTTCCCTGCCAGCAGCTTGATCATCCTGTATTGGATGTGGTTGGTGTCCTGATATTCGTCAACCATTATGTAGCGGAACCGTTCTCTGTAATCCTCCAGTATGTCCGGATTGTCCCTCAGCAGATGAAGTGCATTTCTGAGCAGGTCGTCAAAATCCATGGCATTGTTCTGCTTGAGCCCCTTCTGATATGCCTTGTATACATTGTATATGGCCTTTGAGCGAAAATTTTCTCCCTCCCGCTGGATATATTCTTCGGGCCCGAAATCGGCTTCCTTTTCCTTGCTTATGATGCTGAGAAGGTAGTTGACCGGATATTCCTTGCTGTCTATGTTCAGTTCTTTAAGAACAGTCTTGACCAGAGCTTTCTGGTCTACTGTATCGTATACGACGAAGTTTTTCTCATAGCCTGCGGCCTGCCAGTGTTCTCTGAGCATTCTCAGGCTCATGGAGTGGAATGTCATGATCCACATATCCGAGGCTCTGCCTCTTATGAGTTTCTGTACCCGCTGTCTCATCTCTGCCGCAGCCTTGTTGGTAAATGTGACCGCCAGTATCGCCGATGGCGCTACGCCCTGTTCTATCAGATATGCTATCCTGTGGGTCATGGTCGCAGTCTTGCCGCTGCCTGCGCCTGCAAGTATCAGCAGCGGCCCCTCTGTACACATGGCGGCTTCTTTTTGTTGTTTATTGAGATGGTCTAAGTTCATATTTTCCCCCTTTATCTGCTCTCAATATTTTATCACAAAACAAGTTTCCTGTCTCTCATAAAACTTTGTACAGTTCCGCAAAAAAAGAAACCTCCCTGCTCTGACGGGCAGGCAGGTAGGTTTCTTTGGATATGCAATTATATACTCACTATGGTCTTTCTAAAAATGTGGAGAACACGACGGAAGTTTCAGTCTTGCCGAATTGCTGGAGTTTTCCCATAAACTCATCTAGCATGGTGGTGGATGGGAATATCACCTTTAGGAGCATGGAATATTCTCCGGTTATGTGGTCTCCTTCCAGGACACATTCCTGTTTCTTGATGAAATCGTAAAATTCTCCGCTTTTCTCAGGCGGCACGCTGACCTGGATAAAAGCTTTGATGCCGTATCCCAGCTTTTCCATGTTCAGCTTGGCGTGGATCCCCTTGATGTAGCCTTCTTTGCTGAGTTTCTCTATCCTTGCGGCCACTGCCGGAGGTGTAAGGAAAACTTCGCTGGAAAGTTCCTTGAGGGACATGCGTCCGTTTTCTCTGAGAAGTCTGATTATCTTCAGATCAATTTCATCTAAATTTTTCATCTTTTCAATTATTTGCATGATTCAATGGCCGCCTTTATCTTGGCCGGCATGATCCTGCATTCTTCCTCCGTATTAGATGCCACGGAGACCCTTATGCCTTTGCCTATGACTATGGCAAAGACATCATGTTTTTGCAGCTCCAGCCCTGCTTCTTCTGCGTTTTCACACGGTATCGTTATAAAGAAACCGGCATCATACGGACATGTCGCAAGGCCTTCGGCTCTGGCAGCCTCCATAAAGGCGCGGCCTCTCTTTGCCAGCATTTCCATATAATAGTCTCTTTCGTTCTTAACGCTTTCAAACAGGCTGTCATCCCTGACGATCCCGGCTATGACACTCATTGCGGCTCTGTTGCCGTTGGACCATGATCCGCGGCATTCTATGCGCATAACATCGTTAAATTCTTTTGCCGTCTCTTCGTCAGGAGCTATGCATATGAGCGCTCCGCAGCGCATTCCATACATAGTATATCCTTTTGAACCGGAGAAAGCAATAAGCGGAAGCAAATTTGACGGTGCAGCTTCGAGTTTTTTCAGGAACTTTCTGTTCTCTGCAGCGTCTCCTGCAAAGTCCATATATGCGATGTCCGTAAGGAGCACGACTTTCTTAGGCGCAGCATTTTCACATGCCGCCAGCACCTTGTCCCAATCCTCCAGAGTAAAAGTATATCCTGTAGGATTGTGTGCCGGAGTGTTGATTATGATGAAAGCCTGGTCCTGCTGATCAAGGACTTCTGCCAGTTTCTTTTCAAACGCTTCAGCGTTAAATTTATTCTCACTGTCAAAGAGAGTGTATGTGGTCAGTGTTCTTCCGATCTCTTCGGAAATGGTCTTGTAAGGGCTCCAGTGCCAGTCAGATGTGAGCACTGCGTCTCCCGGCTGCGTATAAGCAGAAACAGCGTTTCTGATGGCTCCGGTGCCGCCAGGTGTATAGCACGCTGCGACAGGCTTCTGAGGCATCTGGTCCAGAAATACGGCTTTTTTTACTGCTTCAATGTAGTCAGGTGTTCCCAGTATAGGTGCATATGGTGCGTAGTCGTCCGGTCTTAGGGCTTTTACGCATTTATCTACTGAATCCAGCACCACCAGCCTGCCATCGTCTGCCAGAAGAACGCCGATGGTGGAATCTATGACATTCTCTCTTCCTATCTGAGCGATCCTTTCCTTTGCTTTTGACGAAACGCCAAAGAGCTTATCAGGAGCTCCTATACCGCTTCTCTTGTTTTGATATGTAAAATTCATAGTCTGATCCTCCTTTTGACAGTTCATGCCGTCTATATAAAAATATCCTTAAACATGTCAAAAGTCAACGGGTTTAAGGATATTTCGCATTTTGAGATTTTATCTTTACATAAACTTTATTTTTTTAAGTTTTGGTCACCTGTACCTTTTTTTCGTCAAAAGTAAGATCAGGAGCTGTGAAGGATGTAACTGAGTACGGTCCTGATCCCTGTGGCGATCTGCCCATACTCGGTATGCTCTCTGATGTTATGGCTTATTCCGTCCCGGCATGGTATGAAGATCATTCCTGTCGGACATATGGAGGCAAAGGACATGGCGTCATGTCCTGCTCCGCTTGGCAGCTTCATCCATGATATTCCTTCTCTTCCGGCGGCTTCTGCCAGGTCATCTATCATCTGACGGTCCAGTATGACAGGCTTTTTCTCGTCGGTTTTTTTCAGATCATATCTCAGGGCTCTCTTTGAACATATCTCCGCCAGCTTTTCTTTCAGCATCTTTTCCATTCGGCAGATATTTTCATCGTGTATGCCCCTCATGTCGATCTGCATTTTTACAAAGCCAGGCACGGAATTCATAACATTGGGATGATTCTCTATCGCGCCGACTGTAGCCACTGAATGGCGGAAGCTTTCTTCCCGTCCTATCCGCTCAACCTCAAGTATCATCTCTGCAGCTCCACAGAGGGCATCTCTCCGCAGTTTCATAGGAGTTGCTCCGGAATGTTCTGACAATCCCTCAAGGGTTAACAGATACCTGTGGGGAGCCGCTATGGCTGTTACGACTCCGACATTTTTTCCGGCATCTTCCAACACTCGTCCCTGTTCGATATGTATCTCTATATACTGCCTGATCCCCTTTATCCTGGGGACATTCAAGGTGAACCCTCTTTCTGCCATATGTTCTTCAAGGGGTCTGCCGTCTATGGCTACCGCACCTTTCAGCCGTTCCTTTTCTATGCTGCCGGTTATCAGCCCGCTGCCTATGGTGCAGATCTTAAAATTGGATGATTCTTCACAGCGGAAAGCGGCGACCCTGACAGGCTGCGTATAACCGGCTTCTCTCAGGGCTTCCAGGATCAGGAGCCCGGAAAACACGCCTACGGCGCCGTCATATTCTCCCCCTTCGACTACCGAATCAAGATGAGAACCGATAAGGATATATCCCTCTGCCTCTTTGGAACAGTTGGATGCATAACTGTTTCCGGCCTCATCCTCCCAGACATGAAAACCTCTTTTGCGGGCCTCTTCCCTGAAAAAGCCATGCATCTTGTCCTCATCCCCGGTATAACCCAGCCGTGTGACTCCTCCGCCCGGCAGGGCACCTATACAGGCCACATCCTCAAACAATGTTCTAAGAGAGTCTGCAAAATTTATGTTTACCATTTTTCCTACCTTTCCGGGCGGATAAACCGTCCTGAAGGGTCTCCTTTTATTTCTCCGTCTTTCATTACCGTCTTTCCCCTGACTATGGTGCACACCGGTTTTCCTTTCATGTGCCGTCCGTCAAATGGCGACAGTTTTGTCCTGGAATGAAGTTTGGTCTGATCCATGACATATTCCATATCAGGGTCGATTATGGTTATATCGGCGTCGGTTCCCACTTCCAGAGAGCCCTTTGAAGGATAAAGGCCAAACATCTTTGCAGGAGCTTCAGAAAGGACTTCGGCAAGCCGGTTCCAGCTTATCCTGCCATGATTTACCCCGTCTATGAGGACCGGAGCCATGGTTTCTATGGTGACCATACCTGCAGGAGCCGACCAGATGTCCTGAGCTTTTTCCTCAGGTGTGTGAGGAGCATGGTCTGAAGCCACGAAAGATATGACACCGTCCGCCAGTCCCTTCCAGAGCAGTTCCTTGTCGTATTTTGTCCTTACAGGCGGATAGCCTTTCATGGATGTGCCTGCGTGGGCGTAATCGTCGCTGGTCAGCCCCAGATAATGCGGACATGTCTCTGCGGTCACAGAGCTGCCTTTTTTGCGTGCTCTTTCTATTATCTCCACTCCATCGCCTGCAGCAAGATGCAGTATATGCAGGTCGGCGCCTGTGGCTTCTGCGATCCTGATGGCAGTATCTATCACTATTGTCTCGCTGAAATCCGGTCTTGAATAGAGCATGCCGTCGTAATCGTTCATTCCCTTTTCTCTGGCCTCGGCAGTCAGAGTCTTGATGATGCCAAAGTCCTCTGCGTGGATGGCTATCTTTTTACCGGTCTTTGCCACATTGCGGAAAAGTTCGTAGACCTCTCCCGTGCTGAAAGGCGGTATCACATCTTTCATGCCTTCCTCATAGTTGTATATGAGCTGATATGTCTTTGCATCTATGGCATAGCCCCAGAAAAATTTGAAGGCTACTACTCCTGCGTCTGCAAGGGGCTTCAGCTGGTCTTTGTTCAGATCTCCGAGGCAAAGTCCCCAGACGCCAAAATCCACATAAGCTTTAGGTGTTATGGTTTCGATCAGATCCTGCAGATTCTCAACAGAATATATGGCCGGATTGCAGTTGGGCATTTCAAGGATAGTGGTTATGCCCCCTGCTGCTGCCGCCATTGAAGAATGAGCAAAGTCTTCCTTTTGCCATGCGCCTTTTGAGCCGTCTCTTGAATGGCAGTGGGTATCTATAAAACCTGGAAAAACAAGCATGCCTGCTGCATCTATGACTTCCGCAGCTTCCCCTAGCCCTTCTTCTTTGCCGCATTGGGTAATGGCTGCTATCCTGCCGTCTTTTATGTATATATCTCCATGGCTGTCGCCTGAGGCAGTTACCATGTGTGCGTTCTTGATAAGCTTATCCCAGATCATACTGTCCTCCTAAATATCTATGCATCCTATGCCGTCTCGTATTGTCAGCCCGGTATCCATTTCCCTGCACAGTTCCTGCATCTGTGCCAGCACTGCCTCATCGCCTGTAAGCCGGGGCAGTCCTCTGCGATAACGGGAAAGTTCCTGGTCGAGGGTTATAGGATGCAGATATATCCTTTTGATCTTTCCGCTCTCCCATGTCCATCTGGCGATCACGGAATTCCACACATCTTTGTTTACTCCCAGTCCTGCTTTGCCGCCTCTGCTCCTTTTATCCATGCCCGCACCGACCTGGGAGTCCGGCGGCATTCCGTACTTCTCATAAAAATCAGCCGGCTGATGCGTTGTAGTATCGTTTTCAAATATAAAATTCCCCAGGCTGTAAAAGATCACGCCGCCTTTATACATCTCTATGCCTCTCAGTACATGGGGGCCGTGGCCGATGACTGCCGAGGCTCCTGCATCTATGCAGCTGCGGGCAAAAGTCCTGAGGAATTCCGCCGGATAATCTTTGCGCAGCCCGCCAAGCTCGTGGGAATGGATGCTGACCAGAACACAATCGGCCTGTGATCCCGCCTCTTTGATCGAGGCACTTATCCTGTCCATATCCCTTTTGTCAGGGACAGTCTGCTTATAGGTCTTATCCGATTCCTCAAAATCACGGCCTGCAAACTTAAATGAGCCCGGCGTCTCAACTGCAAATCCTTCTTTTATATCCAGTTCCTGCTGTGCGTCTATGAGCGTGCCGCGGGCTATATCCCTGAGAGCCTTGATCTGGTCTTTTGTAACAAAAAATTTTTCAATGTGCCGCAGCGGATTTACTCCCGGCCTTCCCTGCATATCCATCCTCTGGCTGCCGGCTGCCCATGCCTCATGGAAAGTGGCTGTAGCTGCTATCAGCGCCGCTCGCCCCTGCCTGCATTCCAGATATACCGGAGCCGCCGCATCTGCCAGGTTCATTCCTATGCCTGCAAACCTGATATCATGTTCTTTCAGATGCCTGATGGTTGCTTCAAGGCCGTTGTGGCTGTAATCCATTGAATGGTTATTTGCGGCATTGTAAATATTGAATCCGAATTTTTTCAGATCCTCCAGTATCTGCGGTGATGCCATGGCCCATGTTCCTCCGCTGAAAGGGTAAGGGTATCCCTCCCTGTCGTGGACTGTGGTTTCCAGATTGGCAAACCTGACTTCTGATCCCCTTATCAGTTCAGAAATTTCATCCAGGCCTTTGTACCCTGTTTCCGGCAGAGGCCTGTTCATGAACACATCTCCTGCCGCAGTAAAAGTTATCTTATCGGCCATGACCGTTCTCCTTTTTTGCGTTTTGCTGCCAAAGGGAAAGCTTAAAGCTTTCCCTCTTTCATATATCTTGCATTTGCACCGTTTACTTCCCAGAATTTCGCTTCGGCTGCCGGCACAAGTTCATCAGCTGCAGCCTGGGCTTCGGCAAAGATCTTTTCAAGGTCGAAAGTTACAGGTTTTCTCTTCCTTACGATGACCTTTCCTCCTGAGATCACTGTATCCACATCCCGTCCGTTGGCCGCATATACCAGATTTGGCACTATGTTCCTCATCGGTCTTGTGTATATCGGCTGCATTGCAGGTACATCAGTCTTAACAAGTATCATATCAGCATCTTTGCCGACTTCTATGGAGCCCGTCACATCATCAAGTCCCAGAGCTTTTGCGCCTTCTATGGTGGCCATCCTCAGCACTTTCCAGCATGGCATGACTTCCGGATCCTCGTATTTTACCTTGTTGAGTATGGCGGTCATACGCATTTCATTGAAAATGCTGTGTTCGTTGTTCCCGTTGGCCTGATCGCTGCCAAGGGCCACTCTTCCGCCAAAATCCTGGAACTGTTTGGCAGGCGGTACGATACCATCGATCACACCTATGGCGGTGGTGCATACGACCATCCTGGCGCCGTGGTCTGTGACCTTTTTCACTTCGTATTCCTGTGCATTTGTAAGATGTATCCCTATAAGGCGGTCGTCAAGGAGACCTCTTTCTTCCAGCCAGTCTATGCTGCGCATCCCGTAGCGCATCATCATCTGCTTCGTCTCTCTGTCTCCCTGAGACAGATGCATATACATGAAGGTGTTGTTTTCACTGGCAAGCTGCTGTGCCTCATACAGCGTTTCCTCGCTGACGAAATCAGGCCCCTGAGGCGCAAACATCACTCTTATCCTGCCATCGCCTGCCATATGCCATTTTTTGAAGATCTCCTTTGCTTCTCCAAGGGTCTCTTCGGTATAATCCTTGTCATAATCGTAAAGCTCTCCCGGAGCATATACTCTGTCTATGGCGCTCCTGATACGGCACCCGATATTTCCTCTGACTCCGATCTCATTGACAAACTCACATACCGGCCCTTCAAAAGGACCTTCGTCACCTATGGTGGTAGTCCCGTTCATAACGGCCTCTGCAATGCCCAGCCTTCCGCTGGCGGCACGGGTCTGCCTGGTCGCATTGGTCAGGAAAGGCCCTGCTCCATGCATCATCCAGTTGCTCACATCCTGGGCTACTCCTCTGAGCGCGGATGAAGTGGTATGCATATGGGCGTCAATGAGTCCCGGCAAAACTATATGACCGCTGCCGTCGATAACTTCATCAGCCTCATACGCTTTTGCTATCTCTCCTTTTGTTCCTATGGCAACGATCTTGCCTTTGTCGACTGCCACAGCCTTGCCTTCTTCATAACCCACACCGTCTCCCTTCATGGTAAACATGTGGTGAGTTTCTACGATCATATCAATCTTTTTCATGGTCTGACTCCTTTATGCCCTCTGGGCAAACGGGGGCATCATGCCCCCGCAGTCTCAGCTTGATCGCCGCTTTGCGCTATCTCAGCGTCAAAGTCGTAATCCTTGTATTTGTTCACAGCCATCCTGTTCTGTACCATTATCGCTCCGATCATGATCGCAAGTCCTACGACAATACCTACGATCAGGCTTCCGGTCAGTCCATCAATCAGATATGCGATGAAGGTGCCTACACCGGCAGTAACAGCATAAGGTATCTGTGTGGTTACATGCGCCATGTGGTCGCTTCCGGATGCCATCGAGGCTTTGATGGTCGTATCGGATATCGGTGAACAATGATCGCCGAACAGTCCGCCTGCTACGGCAGCAGCAGCACCGATGCCGACCCCAAGGCCGTAATCATAGCAGATAGGCACAGCTATTGGCATCAGCAGGGCTGTAGTTCCCCATGAGCTTCCTGTTGCAAATGACATGACAGCTCCGGCAAGGAAGATGAAGGCAGGGATGATGCTCGGAGATACTCCGATGGAGTCAACGAATCCTGCAACGACTCCGCTCAGGTCCAGAGCGCCTGATACGCTGGAAAGCGCCCATGCCAGCACCAGTATCAATACTACATTGAGGGCTACACAGCAGCCATCCAGCCATTTCTGGAATCCTTCGATGATTGAGAATCTCTTCTGGCAGGCGCCGACCACTACGGAAGAAAGTCCTGCTGCGGTCAGTCCGCATATTATATCAAGGGTTATGGTGCAGTTTCTGAATGCTCCTACTACTCCGTTCTCGATCACATTTCCTTCCCAGAAGGCGCATCCCAGCAGGACTACCAGCATGGTTATCATAGGGATGGCAAAGTTTCTCAGCGGGAACTTTTCCTCATCAGAAGGGATATCTTCCGGATTATCAGGAACTACAGGAACTTCTCCAGGACCTATGAGCCTTCCTGTAACATCTGCCCTCTTTTCAGCCAGATAAAGCTTCCCTATATCCTTACCTGTGATACATACGAAATATACCAGCAGGATGGCCAGTATGGCATAGAAGTTATGAGTCCAGTATTCCCCGTATACATTCCATCCGTCTCCCGGAAGTCCAAGTGCAGCCAGCTCAACGGCAATGAGTCCCACATAATATGGTCCGTAGCTGCATATAGGTGACAATGCGGCCATGTTGCATCCCAGAGAGTCGCATATGTAAGCCAGCTTGATCTTTGTTACCCTGTATGCCTCTGTTATAGGTCTCATTACAACGCCCAGCAGGAAACAAGGTTCGGTGTAGATAAATGCAAATCCGGCTACGGTAGTCACTGTTTCTGCGCCACGCTTTGTCTTGACTATCCGCTTTATGGCATTTGCCATGGCCGGGCCGGCTCCTGTGATCCTGAGCATCTTGGCCATGCCCTGTATCACAACTATGATTATGAGCGTTCTGATATTGCTCTCACTGGTCAGAGGCGGTATTATATAGTCTCTGAACATGATAGGGAAGGCAGTGAGCGGATTTCCTCCGCACAATATGACCACTCCCACAAAAATTCCGATAACCAGTGAAAGGTGGGTCTTTTTTGTTACCAGAGCCAGGGTGATAACAATGGCTGCAGGCAGCAATGCTAAAATTCCATAGCTTTCCATAATGTTTTCCTTTCTGATCGTGGGCCGATCCAAGTACGATTAAGCATTTACAGCTATATCTTTTTCCGGAGCCGGTTCTTCGTAACCCATTCTTTTGGACAAGTCTTTTACTTCCTGTAAAACATCAGGTAAAATCTTAATAATGGCATCGTCTACAAAGCGGCTGTCGGGGCCGACTATGCTCAGGCTTCCGACAACTTCCCCGTATTTTCCGAAAATGGGTACCCCCAGCGCATTGATCCGTTCGTCATACTCGCTGTGGCTGATATAATATCCGTTCTTTCGGATCTTCTTAAAATCAGCCTCAAGCTGTATGGGGTCGCTGACCGGATTCCCGGCCATTTTCTGGATCTGTATGCAGCGTCTGAGTTCCTCTTGCGGGAGATGTGCTGCGACAACCTTCCCGGTAGCTCCTTTTAACATAGGGATATCTGAATCCAAGACGCAGATGCATTTGAGCACATGCTGGCTTTCGATCTTGGATATGCAGGCCATCCTTCCGTTATCATATTTACAGATAGACAGCGTCTCTCCGCTCAGTTTTGCCAATTTCTTCAGCGTAGGCTGCGATTCCCTTTTGAGAAAACCGTCGCTGTCGGTCAGCCTGCCGAGTCTTGCGATCTCAGCGCCAAGCCTGTATCTTCCGTCGTCTGTCATTTCCAAAAAACCCGCATTCCTTAGCGTGGCAAGTATACGGAAAGCGGTACTCTTGTTGAGTTCCAGCCGTCTGGAAAATTCCATCAGAGAGATCTCCCGCATGCTGCCGCTGAAACATTGCAGAGCCCTGAGCGCTCTCTCCACTGAACGGATGTTATAATCGTTCATATCTCTGGTCTGGCGTTTCATCACATAAAACTCCTTTTCCCTTTGTTACCTGTATTATAGGAGTCTGTATGCCTGGAGTCAATATTTTTTTGGTAATGTATACAGAATACTTGTGTATTTTGTGTGGTTTTAACACTATTTTTGTGGCTTCTGGCTGTATTTTTTGCATTCTGCATAGGAAAATATTGGTTTTATTATATGAAACTTGCAGCGACGGTGTGTATACAATATTCTTTGTAAAAGAGAGGCGGAGCAAAACAAAAGAAACCCATAGGGCACCCTGTCTCCGGGATGCTGCAGCAGAAAGAGTCCCCTGTCTCTGGGATTCCACAACGAAAAAAAGGACACCGCCGTTCCCTTACGGGATCGATGATGTCCTTCTATTATCTTTTCAGAAACTATACCAGCTCCAGGAACACTACCTCGGCGTTGTCGCCCTGGCGAGGTCCCAGCTTGAGGATCCTTGTGTATCCGCCGTTTCTGTCTTCATATTTTGGCGCAATCTCGTCAAAGAGCTTGGTCACAACGCTCTCATCGAAGATAAAAGCAAGAGCCTGTCTTCTTGCGTGAAGGTCTCCGCGCTTTGCCAAAGTGATCAGTTTTTCTGCTTCTCTTCTGGCTTCCTTAGCTCTGCAGTCGGTGGTCTGGATCCTGCCCTCTCTGAACAGATCGGTAACAAGATTTCTGAGCATGGACTTCCTATGAGCTGAAGGTCTTCCCAGTTTTCTGTATCCTGGCATTCTTAGATTCTCCTTTCCAGCGAATTATTCATCGCTTGGCTTGAGGCCAAGTCCTAATTCTTCCAATTTAGCTTTTACTTCGTCAAGAGATTTCTTTCCAAGGTTCCTGACTTTCATCATGTCCTCTTCTGTCTTTTGAGTAAGCTCTTCTACCGTATTGATAGCGGCTCTCTTGAGGCAGTTGAAGGAGCGCACAGAAAGCTCAAGTTCTTCGATGGTCATCTCAAGAGCTTTTTCTTTCTGGTCTTCTTCTTTTTCTACCATGATCTCCATTGCGTCGGTGGTATCTGTAAGCTGGATAAACAGGTTCAGGTGTTCCTGCATTATCTTTGCACCTATTGATACGCCTTCCTCAGGAGTGATGGAACCGTCAGTCCAGATCTCAAGAACAAGCCTGTCATAGTCTGTTACCTGTCCCACACGGGTGTTTTCAACGGTGAAGTTGACTTTTCTCACCGGCGTGTAAATGGAGTCTACAGGTATTACAGAAATCGGTGTGCTCTCGGTCTTGTTCTGCTCAGCCGGGACATATCCCCTGCCTCTTGCAAAGTTGATCTCCATTACGAGAGTAGCATTTTCTTCAAGAGTGGCGATATGAAGATCCTGATTGAATATCTCGATATCCGAATCGCCTATGATGTCGGCAGCAGTCACTTCTTTAGGGCCTACAGCATTGATTATGGCTCTCTTTGTATTTTCACCTTCTAATCTGACAGCAAGCTTCTTCAAGTTAAGTATGATCTCTGTGACATCTTCTTTTACTCCCGGTATTGTAGAAAACTCGTGAAGTATACCGTCGATCTTTACCGATGTAACGGCAGCTCCCGGCAGTGAGCTGAGAAGGATCCTTCTCAGAGCATTTCCGAGGGTTGTACCGTAGCCTCTTTCGAGAGGCTCCACTACGAACTTACCGTAACATCCGTCTTCATCAATATATTTATTGATTGTTGGTTTTTCGATTTCTATCACTCAAAACCCTCCCTTTCATTCCAAGTTTTGCCATTAACTTGCGCTGCTAAATGCTATTACTTGGAATACAACTCGACGATCAGATGCTCTGCAATTGGAGTGTCTATGTCCTCTCTTCTTGGCATAGCAACGACTTTACCTTCTAATTTTTCAACATCTACAGTCATCCATGAAGGAACTGTGATGGACATTTCTTTGATTTCTTTAAACTTAGGTGAGCTCTGGCTCTTTTCCTTTACCTTTATGACATCGCCGGCTTTTACTTCCATTGAAGGGATGTTTGCCTTCTTGCCGTTTACGGTAAAATGTCCGTGAGTCACAAGCTGCCTTGCTTCTTTTCTTGAAGCGGCAAATCCCAGTCTGAACACTACATTATCAAGCCTTGTTTCAAGGGCGATCATCAGGTTTTCACCGGTCTGTCCCTTTTTATTTTCAGCTTTTTCAAAAGTATTTCTGAACTGTGTCTCCGGAACACCATAGAATCTCTTGGCTTTCTGCTTTTCTCTCAGCTGCAGTCCGTATTCAGACTGCTTTTTCCTGGCCTGGCCATGCTGGCCCGGAGCATAGTTTCTTCTTTCGATTGCGCACTTGGTGCTGTAGCATCTTTCGCCCTTCAGGAAAAGTTTCTGACCTTCTCTTCTGCACAGTTTGCAGTTTGCGTCTGTATATCTTGCCATTTAAAGTACTCCTCCTTTCTTAGACTCTTCTTCTCTTTGGCGGTCTGCATCCGTTATGCGGAATAGGCGTGATATCCTTGATCATGGTGATGTCAAGGCCGGCAGTCTGAAGAGCTCTGATAGCTGCTTCTCTTCCGGAGCCAGGACCCTTTACATAAACTTCTACGGTTTTCAGACCATGTTCCATAGCGCCTTTAGCCGCTTCTTCTGCAGCCATCTGAGCCGCGAAAGGTGTGGACTTTCTTGATCCTTTAAATCCCAGGGAACCTGCGCTTGACCATGAAAGCGCATTTCCTTCCATATCTGTAAGAGTAACTAAGGTATTGTTAAAGGTGGATTGGATATGTGCCTGGCCTTTTTCAATGTTCTTGCGTTCTCTTCTCTTTTTTCTTACTGCTTTCTTGACAGTTTTAGCCATTACTTCCTACCTCCTTCTTTACTTAGTCGCTTTTTTCTTTCTTCCAACGGTCTTCTTAGGACCTTTGCGGGTTCTCGCATTGGTCTTGGTGTTCTGACCTCTTACAGGCAGACCTCTTCTGTGTCTGATCCCTCTGTAACTTCCGATTTCCATAAGTCTCTTGATGTTCAAAGAAACTTCTCTTCTCAGATCACCTTCTACCATATATTCTGAATCGATGATCTTTCTGATTGCTCCGGCTTCATCCTCTGTCAGGTCTTTAACTCTTGTGTCCGGATTGATACCGGCCTTTTCGAGGATAGCTTTTGCAGTTGGTTTACCAATACCATAGATGTAGGTTAAACCGATTTCTACTCTTTTTTCTCTTGGTAAGTCAACACCGGCTATACGAGCCATACTTTTTCTCCTTCCCCTATCTTCCGTCGCCTTTCCGGGAGCGATATAGACAGGATCTTAAATATTTTGCATAAGCCTTTATGAGAGACGGCCCCGGTGGTCCGTCTCAGGCAGTTTTGATATTATCAACCTTGTTTCTGCTTGTGCTTAGGATTTTCGCAGATAACCATTACCTTGCCGTTTCTCTTGATGACTTTGCACTTTTCGCAGATAGGTTTTACAGAAGCTCTTACTTTCATTTTAACTCCTCCCTACTGTCACGGCCGGAAGCCGTGAGTTATTACTTATCTCTCCATATGATCCTGCCTCTTGTAAGATCATAAGGCGAAAGTTCGACCTTCACTTTATCTCCCGGCAGTATCCTTATATAGTTCATTCTTATTTTTCCAGAAATATGCGCGAGCACTTCAAAACCGTTATCAAGCTTTACCTTGAACATAGCGTTTGGCTGAGCATCTACAACGGTTCCCATAGCTTCGATGACATCCTTCTTAGCCATAAAAACATCTCCTTTTTACCTACAAGGTAAGCAGCTGGGGCTCACCATCAGTTATTACAACAGTATTCTCATAATGGGCTGCCAGGCCGCCGTCTATGGTGACGGCTGTCCAGTCGTCTTCAAGCACATCTACTTCATATGAGCCCTGAGTTATCATCGGCTCTATGGCCAATGTCATGCCCTGCTGAAGCCTGGGGCCTTTGCCGGGCTTTCCGTAGTTGGGGATCTGAGGATCTTCGTGCATGCTGCTTCCTATGCCGTGTCCCACAAAATCCCTGATCACTCCGAAGCCTTCGCCTTCGACAGTTTTCTGTATCGCGCTGGATATGTCTGAAAGCCTGTATCCTTCTCTGGCGAATTGTATCCCGTCAAAAAAGGCTTTGCGCGCCGTTTCTATCAGGCGGGACGCTGTCTTGCTTATCTGCCCCACCCCGTATGTCCTGGCCGCATCAGCCATATACCCGTGGTTCTCAACAACCAGGTCAAGACTGACTATGTCGCCTTCTTTGAGGAAGCGTTTGGCGCTCGGTATTCCGTGTACCACTTCTTCGTTGATCGATACGCATATGCTTGCCGGATATCCGCAGTATCCCTTTTCGGAGGCTATCATGCCGTAAGCCTTTACGGTCTTTTCCACAAACTGGTCTATTTCCAGAGTGGACATGCCCGGTCTGATCAGCCTCTCCAGTTCACTGAGGATATATCCGTTGACTTTGCCGGCCTCACGCATCAATTCGATTTCCTGTTTTGATTTGATGATGATCATGCTCATTCACCCAATGCTCTCACTATATCGGCAAAGACATTTTCAAGGCCGGTCGTTCCGTCGATGAGGACAAGATTTCCTGCCTTTTTGTAGTAATCTACAAGAGGTCTTGTCTGTTCTTCGTAAACCTCGATCCTGTTTGCCGCTGTTTCGGCGTTGTCATCGTCTCTCTGAATAAGAGGGCCCCCGCATATGTCACAGACACCTTCTTTTTTAGGAGGGATGTTTACTATATGGTAACTTGCTCCGCACTTTTTGCATACCCGCCGTCCTGTCAGCCTTATCATCAGTTCTTCTTTTCCGACAGATATATCCACGACCTTGTCGATCTTGCTGTTATGGGCCTCAAGAAACTCATCCAGCTTTTCAGCCTGATATACTGTTCTTGGAAAACCGTCCAGCAGGAAACCGTTTTTACAGTCGTCCTCCAGAAGTCTTACAGTAGCGATGGCTATCACAAGGTCGTCGGGAACAAGCTCACCTTTGTTCATATATTCCTGGGCTTTTTTGCCAAGTTCTGTTCCTTTTTTGATATTCTCTCTGAAGATATCTCCGGTGGAAATATGAGGTATCCCATATTTCTCGACAATCTTAACCGCCTGGGTGCCTTTACCTGCCCCCGGAGGTCCCAGCAATATGGTTCTAAGCATTTTACTCATCTCCTATTTAAGAAATCCCTGATAGTTTCTCATGAGCATCTGATTATCCAGAGCTCTTACCGTCTCCAGAGCTACGCCTACGGCGATGAGCAGTGATGTTCCGCCGAACTGTATGTTCAGTGAAGTCAGCACGCTTATGATCGTAGGCATGGTAGCGATTATAGCCAGGAAAATCGCGCCTACTATAGTTATCCTCGACATAACTTTCTGTAAATAATCCTCTGTGGCCTTGCCCGGTCTTATACCCGGTATGAAGCCGCCGTTGGCTTTCATATTGTCTGCCACATCCTTAGGATTAAATGTTACTCCGGTATAGAAGTATGTGAACGCTATGATGAGTATCACATTTAAAACTCCATAAATCCACACTCCCGGATTTCCGGCAGGTGAAAGCCATTTGGTCACCCATTCGGTAAACCCGGTATTAGGGAAGAAGTATGTTATTGTCAGCGGGAACTGGAGCAGTGAAAGGGCGAAGATGATAGGGATTACACCCGACTGGTTCACCTTCATAGGAATGTGAGTGGACTGACCTCCGTACATCTTTCTTCCTACCACTCTCTTGGCATACTGGACCGGTATCCTTCTCTGGCCCTCCTGGATCATTACAACACCAGCTACTACCAGGACCGCTACGACCACCAGGATGATGAGAGTAACAACAGATATCGCTCCGTCCTGGAGGCTGGTCCACAGGCTTCTGATCCCGCTCGGTATCCTTGCTACTATGCCGGCGAAGATTATCAGCGAAATACCGTTTCCGATACCCTTATCATTGATCTGCTCGCCCAGCCACATGAGGAAAGCTGTTCCTGCTGTAAGCACCAGTATTATCACTATGACAGAAAATACGCTGTCATCAACGATGGCGTCTCTGAACAGTCCGATGGTAAGTCCGACCGCCTGTATCAATCCCAGCACCACCGTCATATATCTGGTTATCTGCACCATCTTTTTGCGGCCCTCCGTACCTTCCTGCGCCAGCCGCTGGAAATACGGGAACGCCATTGACAGCAGGTTCACTACGATAGATGCTGTGATATATGGAGTTATGCTCAGCGCAAATATCGTAAAGTTGCTGAAAGCGCCGCCTGAAAAAAGGTCAAACAGGTCGAACAGTCCCGCTTCACTTGTAAACATCTGTGACAGGATGTCACGGTTGATGTTAGGGACCGGTATGTTGGACCCGATACGGAAGATGATGAGCATCATCAGGGTAAATAACATTTTTGACCTGATCTCGGCGACCTTCCAGGCCTGAGAAACCGTCTTTAGCATGCCCATACTAGATCACCTCAGCCTTTCCTCCTGCAGCTTCGATCTTTTCTACCGCGCTCTTGCTGAATTTATCGGCCTTAACAGTCAAAGCGACTTTCAGTTCTCCCTGTCCCAGGATCTTTATGCCGTCTTTTACCTGTTTCAGCATACCTGTTTCTTCCAAAAGGTTCTGTGTTACCTCTGTTCCTGCTTCAAATCTGTTGAGATCTTCCACATTAACGATAGAATATTCTTTTGCCCAGATGTTGGTAAATCCTCTCTTAGGCAGTCTTCTGTACAAAGGCATCTGTCCGCCTTCAAAGCCCAGACGAA
>ERZ826764.816-NODE-816-length-41472-cov-22.477461_pt1 | contig 41472 bp, 28 predicted proteins | sample MGYA00519870_ERZ826764 | MGnify/ENA primary metagenome ERZ826764 (study PRJEB31778, sample SAMEA3449239) | human gut metagenome | biome: human gut; feature: human-associated habitat; material: faeces | place: United Kingdom | collected 2010/2012 ...
GCTTTCTACTTATTATTTTTCTGCTGATTGTTTTTATCGGCTTCACTATATTAGGTAACATTTTGCGTGTATTGTTCGGGATCGGCAAACGTCCCCCCTATCAAAATCGAACTTCCACCCACCAGAAACAAAATACATATACTCAGAATCAAGCGAATGACGAGAATGAGAATTTTGCAGAATCCTCTTCTTCAAATAGACGTTCTCATTCGTCGGGAAACAGAAAAAAAATCTTTGATGAGGATGAGGGAGAGTATGTAGATTATGAAGAGGTGAAATAAGAATCATCGTTTTTTCTTAAAGAAATCTTTCATCAATCGGGCACATTCATCGGCAAGTATTCCTTTCACCACGATCGTCTTTGGGTGCAAGGCATCGGGAGCATATTTTTGATATCCCCTCTTTGGATCTTCAGCACCAAAGACAAGTTTTCCTGTCTGTGCCCAAGCTATAGCACCGGCACACATCACACACGGTTCCACTGTGACATACAAAGTACATTCATTCAGGTATTTTCCCCCCAATGTATTAGCCGCAGCAGTAACAGCCTGCATTTCGGCATGAGCTGTAACATCATTCAATGTTTCTGTCAGATTATGGCCACGGCCAATGATGCGGTCACGACAGACTACCACCGCCCCCACCGGAACTTCTCCTTGTTCAGCCGCTTTTACAGCCTCCATCAAGGCTTGTTTCATATAATAGGTATCATCTGCCATCTTATCTTCTCATATCATGTTCATTAAACAATGTAGGATAATCCTCTTCCATCTTCTGATGGATAAAAGTCAATACTGTTTCGCGTAACCAACGCGCCTTATTGGTTATCTTATACTTTTTAAGATAACAATCCACAATCCGTACTTCCTCTTCACTCATCAAACATACCATACGCTGCTTGCGTTTAGGGGTTGATGCCGGTACTTTTACTCTCTTTTTTACGTTGTTTGCCATATTCTCTGCAAAATTAGCTTTACTTCTGTAAATACAAAGCATAAAAAAGAGTATTTTTGCGCAAAAAGAAACAGAATGGCAGGACACAACGAATTTGGCAAGGAGGGAGAAGAAGAGGCCGCTGCATATCTCATAGATAAAGGATATTCCATCCGCCACCGGAATTGGCATTGCGGGAAAAAAGAACTGGATATTGTCGCCGAATATCGAAACGAACTAATTGTTATAGAGGTAAAGACCCGCAAGAATACTAGATTCGGTAATCCGGAAGATGCAGTAACAGATAAGAAAATTCGCAGAATCATAGCTTCAACTGATGTATACTTGCGTAAGTTCTCAGTAGATTTACCTGTACGTTTTGATATCATCACCTTAGTGGGCGAAAAGGCTCCTTTCACTATAGAGCATATTGAAGAAGCCTTTTATCCTCCGATTTGGTAGAAATATATACATTATATATGGACATAGAAACAATACGCGATTACTGTATCAGAAAGAAAGGAACAACAGAAGACTTTCCTTTTGATAATGTCACCTTAGTATTCAAAGTCATGGGGAAAATGTATGCCTGCATCGGATTGGACAACCCGGAATGGCTATCTTTAAAATGTAATCCCGAATATGCCTTGGAATTAAGAGAACATCATTCCGGCATTGAAGGAGCCTATCACTTCAATAAGAAATATTGGAACCAAGTATCATTACAAGGTGACATTGACGACAAACTGATTTTATTACTGATAGACCACTCATACGAAGAGGTTATCAAAAAATTCACCCGTAAACTTAAAAAAGAATATGATGAAATCCCCTAACTGGTTAAGCAAAATCTTAAAAGAAGAAACTGTAACCTCTACAAACGACCGACTTGCAGAACTTTGTCAGGAAAAAGAAATCAAGGAATTCACCACGCTTATGGCAGAATATCAAACCGCCGGAAAAGGGCAGCGTGGAAATTCATGGGAATCAGAATATGGCAAGAATCTGACATTCAGCACTGTATTTTACCCCCAAACAATCGCTCCCGCCAGTCAGTTCATTTTATCTATGGCGGTAGCTTCTGCCATTTGTACCGCATTGGCCCATTATGTCCATGCAGATTGCCTGCAAATAAAATGGCCCAATGATATCTATTGGAAAGACAAAAAAATAGCCGGCATATTGATTGAAAATGATTTAACAGGAAGCCAAATTTCACAGAGCATTATTGGGATAGGGATCAATATTAACCAGGAAGAATTTCATTCATCTGCTCCCAACCCTGTTTCATTAAGACAAATTACTAAAAAGGAAACAGACAGAATGGAAGTTCTGAACAACGTATTGGAACATATCATAGATCTCTATTCCCGGATAGAAAACAGAGAAACCGATATCATTACCAAAATTCAGGAATACTACCTGAAAGCACAATACCGCAAGGAAGGTTATCACCCCTATTGCGATGCAAAAGGAGAGTTTACTGCCAAACTGATCCGTGTGGAGCCCGACGGACATTTGATTCTGAAAGATAAAAACGGTTCTCTTAGAAAATATGCTTTCAAAGAAGTTAAATACCTCCTTTAGTTGTTCTTCTCTTCAAGAACCATCAACATTCCTCCAGTGGCATGACGTTCTGTCGATTGATACACAGATTCCCCCCTCATAATCGGTTGGGATAACGTATTCATGCTTCTGGCTGACCGGTTTATTCCTGTGATCAAGGAGATGGCTTTACCCAGCATGAATTCATCCGGATCACCCAATGGTAATAAAACGTCCGTCGGATTTTGAGTCAAATCATACTCGTTCCATTCTATATCCGGTTTAAAACCGGCACTGTAGTCATAATTCACCGCATTAGTCACTCTCAATGTAATAGGCCAATACATCCATTCATATTTATCATTTTTCTGCATCTCCATTCCTACATTTTTTCCTTCTGTCAATTCGCCAATAAGGATAACATCCATAAATGGGTTGAGGCTGTTAATAACGACTTCCGAAGAAGAAGCCGTACTTTGGCTTGTCAATATATAAATTCGATTGGAATTAAGTTTCAAGTAACCTGCCGTTCCTTTCGTTTCCACACAAAAATCATTGGAATAGGATTGTCCCTTATTGTCAGAGAAAACAGCAAACACCTTTTTTCGAGAAGCTTCTGGAATGAGGAGTCCTGCGAGCATATTAGCAGAATTCTCATATCCACCTCCATTATAGCGCAAGTCCAGCACAAATTCATTCACACCTTGCGCCTGAAATCCGGCGAATATCTTCTTCATTTCCTCATCATAGGTACGATCCGAATATCCATTCGGTCCGGAAGTAAAATGATTATAAACCAAATACCCAATCTTCTTATCTCCCCGAGTATATACATTGTGATAGAACAAGGGATTGTCCTCCACGGCCCGGGAAGCTTCTATATCAATAGTTCTGACCTCTGTATCGCCACGTTTGACGAGCCATTGAGTCCTATCTCCATTTAATAAGATTCCATAATTATCGGAATTAATATTATTTTTTCCTTTAACACCCACGATCCAATCCCCTCTTTCCAAACCTGCACTTGATGCCGGACTATTAGGAAGAACATACAGGATACGGGCATAATAATATCCTAAAGGTTGATTACTATCGTTTACAACATTAAATAAAGTAAACTCCATACCATAAGTATCATCCGCATCAATGCTGGTACGTGCTTTATAATCTTTATTCTTCTCCATATAAGAATAATAATAAAGATGCTTTCCGTTTCTCGTCTTTCCATCTTTCAAACTGAGCATAGAGCTAAAAAATGTTTGGGGATCAGCAGAGAAATCCAATTTATCTTGAGCAGGAATGTCGTTATTCCACAAATAATCACTGCGCATGACACTCTCTATCCACTCATTGACTTCCAACTCCGTGTTGCCATTTCCCGGTTCATTTCCTTTAGCCGGAGTATCATCCGAACATGACATACCTAACAGACATAACAATAAGCCCAACCAAATATGGATTTGAAAATTCTCTTTCATAATTCTCCTGTTTTGACCATTTTAATAACCGCAAATATATCTATAATCCAATGATATATCATCTTAAACAACAACAAATTTCAGTTCAAATTTAAATTTTCATTGGTTATTTATGAGAAAGAGAGTACCTTTGTATCCATCTCTATCAATCTACACTCATGATTCAACTTAATAACGGAAACAAAAAAATACTTCAAATAGCCATCCCTTCTATCGTTTCAAACATTACAGTTCCTCTGTTGGGCTTGATTGATGTTACTATTGTAGGTCATTTGGGCTCTGCCGCCTACATCGGAGCGATAGCTGTAGGCGGAATGCTTTTCAACATCATCTACTGGATTTTCGGTTTTCTGCGTATGGGAACCAGCGGCATGACTTCACAAGCATACGGCAGGCACGACCTGAATGAAGTCACCCGGTTACTACTCCGTTCCGTCGGAGTAGGATTATTCATTGCATTTACTTTGCTAGCCTTGCAATATCCTATAGAAAGAACCGCCTTCACCTTTATCCAAACGACTGAAGAAGTAGAACATCTGGCGTCCCTCTATTTCTATATCTGTATTTGGGGAGCACCGGCTGTATTAGGGCTTTACAGTTTTGCCGGCTGGTATATCGGTATGCAAAATTCCCGTTTCCCCATGTATATAGCCATCACACAAAATATAGTGAACATTGCGGTCAGTCTTCTTCTTGTATATGGATTAGGAATGAAAATAGAAGGTGTCGCCATCGGAACGTTAACTGCACAATATGCCGGGCTAGTCATGGCATATTTGTTGTGGTTACGCTACTACAGCACCCTGCGGAAACGCATAGAATGGCATTCCTTCTTTGACAAACAGGCCATGTACCGTTTCTTCCAAGTAAACAGGGATATCTTTTTCCGTACCATCTGCCTGGTGGCGGTTACTGTCTTTTTCACCTCGGCTGGTGCGGCACAAGGAGAAGTGGTGTTGGCGGTCAATACATTACTTATGCAATTATTCACTTTATTCTCCTACATTATGGACGGCTTCGCATACGCCGGAGAAGCATTGACAGGAAGATATATCGGAGCCAATAATCAGAAAGCACTCCACACGACGGTTCGCCAACTATTCGGCTGGGGACTAGGATTATCACTTAGTTTCACCTTATTATATAGTATAGGAGGACAATCCTTTCTCGGATTACTGACTAACGAAACAACTGTCATTCATGCTTCCGAAAGTTATTTTTATTGGGTACTTGCCATTCCTTTGGCAGGCTTCTCTGCTTTTTTGTTCGATGGAATATTCATCGGTGCGACAGCCACCCATCTGATGCTGAAAGCCATGATAGTAGCCTCTGTCAGTTTCTTTCTTATTTACTATGGTTTCCGGGGGGCAATGGGCAATCACGCTTTATGGATGGCATTCATTACCTATCTTCTACTTCGCGGAGTAATGCAAGGAGTCATGGGAAGAAATATTTTAGGATATAAAACAAGTAAAAAAGATTAATATTTTTATCTTTGCAAAAAACTAAAAAACAAACCAATATGGCAAGATTTAAAAGAATTCTACTAAAGCTGAGCGGCGAAAGCCTGATGGGCGAAAAGCAATATGGTATAGACGAAAAACGTCTGGGTGAATATGCGCAACAAATCAAGGAAATACACGACCTTGGCGTACAAATAGGTATTGTAATCGGTGGTGGAAATATCTTCCGTGGGCTGAGTGGAGCTTCTAAAGGTTTTGACCGTGTAAAAGGTGACCAAATGGGAATGTTGGCAACCGTTATCAACAGCTTGGGATTGAGTTCCGCATTGGGAGCAGCCGGAGTCAAGGCACGTGTATTGACAGCTATCCGCATGGAACCTATCGGTGAGTTTTACAACAAATGGAAAGCGATTGAAGCGATGGAAAACGGAGAAGTTGTGATTATGTCTGCCGGAACAGGCAATCCGTTTTTTACTACCGATACCGGGTCTTCACTGCGTGGTATCGAGATAGAAGCCGATGTGATGCTGAAAGGAACACGCGTGGACGGCATTTATACAGCTGATCCTGAAAAGGACCCCACTGCTACGAAATTTGACGATATCACCTACGATGAGGTATTAAAGCGCGGTTTGAAAGTAATGGATCTTACAGCAACCTGCATGTGCAAGGAAAACAACCTACCCATTATCGTTTTCGACATGGACACAGTAGGTAACCTGAAAAAAGTAATGACCGGTGAAAATATAGGAACACTGGTACACAACTGATATTCTCATCAAGTTCATCCATTTGTCATTCCTTATTTCCTTCTAAATGACAAATGGATGAACAGTTTTTCTCTGTCTTACCATTTTTTCCACAAATTCGTTCTTTATTGACACATATTCCTTAAAAAAGAGACTCAACCGATAGATTTTCCATCTAAATGAACAATTATTCATGGACTTATAGCGTTAATTAGCCTATTTTTACATCAGCAAAAAATGTAAATCATTCAAAGACTATAAAAACGACAGGAAATACCATGAAAAATTACTGTTACATCTGTTTATTGACTGCCTGCATGGCTCCCATGTCTCTCCAAGCCCAAAAAGCAATTCCGTACAGTGGAGAAGTATGTGTAGCCCCTCTCCCTACAGTTCCCACAACCCTTCCCGGCATATCTTCCGACTCGTATGCCCGGCGCTTTGCCGACTCTGAGATGCTCCGCTTTCCCAAAGCCTATCAGCTAGATCATGGCAAACGGCTCTTTTTCGGGTATTCACAAGGAGTAGGCTGTTGCGCCATGCTGGATATGTGGAAAAATACCGGTGACAAACGTTACTTTACTTATGTTGAGGAATGGGCGGATAGTTTGATTAACGAAAAAGGAGAAATCCACCTCTATGATATGTCAACTTACAACCTAGATTACATCAATTCAGGAAAAGTTCTGTTTGACCTCTATAAAGAAACAGGCAAAGAAAAATACAAAGCAGCTATGGACTTACTGGTAGAACAACTCAAAAGACAACCACGTACGCTGGAAGGTGGCTTCTGGCATAAATTGATCTATCAACATCAGATGTGGCTGGACGGACTTTATATGGCTTCCCCTTTCCTAGCCCGCTATGGAGCGGAATTCAACCGTCCTGATCTGATTGATGAGGCGGTAAAACAATTCACACTTTGCCACAAACATACCTATTCACCGGAAACCGGATTATATCATCATGCCTGGGACGAGAGCAAATCCCAACGTTGGGCAAATCCGCAAGACGGTACTTCACCTAATTTTTGGGGACGCAGTATAGGCTGGTGGTTCATGGCCATGGTAGATGTACTGGACTATATTCCCGACAACCACCCCGGACGTGCCTCGCTTATCAGTTGGATTCAAGGTTTGGCAGAAAGCCTGCCCAACTATCAAAGAGACGGGCTATGGTATCAGGTAATAGACCAGCCCGAACGTGAAGGTAATTTTCCCGAAGCATCCGTAACCACCCAATGTATGTATGCTTATGCCAAAGCGGTGAACAAAGGATATATAGACGCCCGATACCGGACCATCGCGGAAAAAGCCTTCAACGGATTAAAGAAAACATTGCTTCGCGAAAACCCCGACGGAACTCTGACACTGACCCGTTGCTGTCAAGTAGGCGGACTGGGCGGCACTCCTTACCGCGACGGAAGCTTTGAATATTACATTAGCGAAAAGATGCGTGACAACGATGCCAAAGCTACCGGTCCTTTCATCATGGGTTGCCTGCAACTTGGCAAATAGAATCATATCGCATAAACAACAGAATTATCCATCTTTTTAAATTAGCTATATACAATGAAACACACCATTTATGCTCTGACAATGTTTGCATTGGCTGCTTGCACCTCTCCCAAAGAGAAAGCCATAGACCGCCATGCACTGGTAACACGCAATAATCCGGAAGTAACTGCCATGGATTCATTATCCTCCCTGTCGGTAGGAAACGGAGAATTTGCCTACACGGTAGATGCTACAGGATTGCAGACTTTTCCCGAAGTCTATAAAAACGGAGTTCCACTGGGTACACAAAGCCAATGGGGATGGCACAGCTTCGGAAATCCCGAAAACTATAAACCGGAGGAAGCCTTGGTGGAGTATGACTTCGGCCACGGGCACAAAGAGCTATATGCCACCCAACCCAAAGAACCCGGCAGAGCAAAGGAAGCATCCGACTGGTATCGTGTAAACCCACACCGCCTGCATCTGGGTATCATCGGACTCGAATTAGGAAATGAAGTACGTCCCTCGGATGTGCAAAACATACAGCAATCACTGGATATGTGGAACGGTATTATCAACAGCCGGTTCACTCTCAAAGAAACTCCCTACTACATTCAGACAGTCTGCCATCCGGAGCGTGATATGATTGCCGCACGCCTATCGGCCCGACAACCTGCCGGCATCAAGTTTCACTTCCCCTATCCCACGGGCGGTCACTGTGACGATGCTTGTAATTGGGAGGCGAATGATAAGCATAGCACGACCCTGGTCAGTGAAGACGCACAATCGGCCGTGTTAAAAAGAACACTCGACGCAACCACCTATTATGTAACAATCAGTTGGGAAGGCGCTGCGAAGCTGAGAGAAAAAAGTGCAAACTATTTCGTACTCACGCCAACGGACAGTGTATTTACATTCACCTGCCAATTCACACCGCAAGCGTCCGCTGCTCCCATCCTGACTTTTGCGGAAGTACAACAAGCCTCTTCCGGACACTGGCAAAATTACTGGACACAGGGAGCTGTCGCCGACTTCTCACAATGTACGGATGTCCGTGCCAAAGAATTGGAACGCCGGGTCGTATTAAGCCAATATCTGCTCGCCATCCAATGTGCCGGATCAACCCCGCCACAGGAAACCGGACTGACTTACAACTCCTGGTTCGGGAAATTCCATTTGGAAATGATCTGGTGGCATCAGGCACAATTCGCCTTATGGGGACATCCCGAATTACTGGACCGCACTTTATCCTGGTATGAAACCGTGGAACCCATAGCCCGCCAGATAGCGGAAAGACAAGGTTTCAAAGGCATACGATGGATGAAAATGACTGATCCCAGCGGTACGGAAGCCCCCTCTAAAGTAGGCAGCTTCCTGATCTGGCAACAGCCTCATCTCATCTACCTGGCAGAATTGCTCTATCGGGCTAATCCATCGGAAGAACTGCTAAAAAAATACAATAGCCTGATACAGGAAACCGCCGAATTCATGTATTCATTCGCCACATACGAGGAAGAGCACGACCGTTATGTCTTGAAAGGCGCTATCCCCGCACAGGAAACGTTGCGCGCCGCCGAAACTGTCAATCCGCCTTTTGAACTTTCGTACTGGCATTTCGCCATGCAAGTTGCCCAAACATGGCGTGAACGTACAGGGATGGAACGTGTACCCGAATGGGATGTGCTGATAGAGAAATTATCTCCGCTGGCATACAACGACGAACAGCTGTATCTGGCAGCCGAGACCGCGGTGGATACCTATAAAGATATCCGTTTTACCTCAGACCACATGGCAGTGCTGGGCGCTGTCGGCATCCTGCCCATGAATCAGCTGATTCATGCCGGATATATGAAAAACACCCTGCACTGGATTTGGGATAACTGGAACTGGGACAAGACCTGGGGCTGGGATTATCCGATGACAGCCATGAATGCCGCCCGAATGGGTGAGCCCGAGAAGGCAGTCAGCGCATTATTGATGGACAAACGTACCAACACCTATCTGGTAAACGGTCACAATTACCAGGACGGGCGTCTGCGTATTTACCTGCCCGGCAACGGTGGATTACTGACCACAGTCGCCATGATGTGCGCCGGATGGGACGGATCGGAAGGAAACAATCCCGGATTTCCGAAAGATGGCAAATGGAATGTACGCTGGGAAGGATTACAGCCATTACCGTAAGAACAGGAGTTAGTAGTTATCATCATGAAAACGACATATTTACTTCTATGCCTGTTGGGCATCGGTAGCGTTTCCGGCGCAGGACAAACCAAACAGCCACAAAAGATAGGTGATTTCATAGAATCCACTTCGTACAACGAACATCGCCGGAATGCCACCCGAAGCCTGCAATATACCCCTGACGGAGACGATTTTGTCTGCATCAACGGTAAGAATCGCTTTACCCGTGCCTTATACGGCAGCCACACAGCATTCCGGCTGGAGACAAGCGACCGGCCCGTATTCGCTGCTTATACCAAGAAGAACCCGAAACACATCTGCTTTAAACTGCAGACCTCCGGAGGAACGGTAGCCCTTGATTCTACCGAACACTGCGAGTCCCGTTATACAGCGGGACGCCGCAGCTACAGTTTATCTGATCCGGCTTTCGGAGGCGGAAGCTTATCCATTACCACATGGGCACTTCCCGATAAAGAAGGGGCCATCTGGCAATTCAACGCCCGGAATTTCAAGGGATCCAATCCCATTCTACTGGCATCCATTTCAGAGATACGTAATTCCAAGCTAAACCGTAACGGAGATATGGGAGCCGACCCTGCCGACAGTTTCGAAGCTCCTCTCCAGCCTCAACAGTTACAATCCTTCCCGGTACAGATAGACGGAACACTTTATATTCTATTGGAAAACCAGGAACTACGTACACTGACAACTGCCGAAGGCGAAACCCTGTTTAAAAAAGCAGAAGCCGCCCGCTCCGAAACAGCCTCACGCATCCGCATTGAAACACCCGACCCTTATTTCAACACCTTAGGAGGCACTCTGGCCATGGCAGCTGATGGAATCTGGGACGGCGAAGTATGGTTACACGGTGCCATAGGATGGCGGATGCCACTCAGTGGTTGGCGAGCCGCTTATACCGGCGATGTTTTGGGATGGCATGACCGTGCCCGGACCCATTTCAACGCATACGCGGCAAGTCAGGTCACCGAAGTGCCCAACACCCTCCCCCATCCGGCACAAGATTCCGCCCTGCATCTGGCACGTTCCGTCAAGAAATGGGGTACCCCCCAATACAGTAACGGATACATCTGCCGTAATCCGCATCGCAATAATCAGATGCACCACTACGACATGAACCTTTGCTGCATAGACGAATTGTTATGGCATTTCAAATGGACGGGGGACTTGGATTATGTCCGCCAAATGTGGCCTGTCATCACCCGTCACCTCGCATGGGAAAAGCTGAACTACGACCCGGATAACGACGGGCTGTATGACGCATACGCCTGTATTTGGGCCAGTGACGCCCTTTATTACAATAGCGGAGCAGTCACCCATTCATCGGCTTATAACTACCGTGCCAACAAGACAGCGGCCCAATTGGCTGAAAAGATAGGCGAAGATCCCACTCCTTACCGCAACGAAGCCGAAAAGATTCTGAAAGCCATGAACGAGAGGCTATGGCTTCCCGGTAAAGGACATTGGGCGGAATATCAAGATTTTATGGGACACAAGCGAGTACACGAAAGTGCCGCTGTATGGACCATTTATCATGCTATAGACAGCGAGACAGCTAACCCGTTCCAAGCCTATCAGGCTACCCGTTATATAGACACAGCCATTCCTCATATTCCCGTCACAGCCCATGGATTAAAAGAGAATGGATATGCCACTATCGCCACCACCAACTGGCTACCCTATTCATGGAGTGTCAATAATATCGCCTTTGCCGAAGTCATGCATACCGCATTGTCATACTTCCAGGCCGGACGTGCCGACGCCGGATACAAACTTTTAAAAAGCTCTGTTCTGGACGGCATGTATCTAGGAGACAGTCCGGGCAACTTCGGCCAGATCAGCTTCTATGATGCCGCACGCGGAGAATGCTACCGGGATTTCGGCGATCCCATCGGGGTCGCTTCACGAGTACTGATCCAAGGACTGTTCGGTATCCTGCCGGATGCCCTGAACCAGCAAATCATCCTCCGGCCGGGCTTTCCGGACGACTGGGACAAGGCTTCCGTCAGCACTCCCGATATAAGCTATCGCTTTACCCGGAAAGAAGATACGGATACCTATCATATCACACAACGGTTCCAGACTCCTCTCCATCCGGTATTGCAAATCAATGCCAGAAAAGAGAAGATCCGTTCAGTAAAAGTGAACGGTGTCCCTGCCACATGGCAATCCATCGAATCGGCCCATGGCTATCCTCTTCTTTCAATCCAGGCGGAAGGAACATCTTCAACCACCATTACCATCGAATGGGAAGGAGCATCACTTCATACGTTGGCAGTCCAAGAACTAGTTATCGCTTCAAACGGGAAGTTGGCTTTGCAAATACCTTCGGGAGCATCCATCTCCCAAGTATATGATCCTCAGAGCGTTTTAGCAAAACACACAGTGGAAGCCACCGCTTTCAACGCACAGCTAAAAGGTGAACCGGGACACCACACTTTCTTTGTTTACACTCATCAAGGAGAAATGGATTGGTGGCAACCTGTTAATATCTATATAGAGAACACCCGGAAAGCCCCCTCCTATACAGACTTTGCAGATATCCGTCCCGAAAAATGCCGGATGATTGATTTTGACAGACAACTGAATGCTTCTGTCACCGATATTTATCAAAATGAATACCTGTCTCCCCGGTCTCCATACACTACGTTGCAACTTCCCACACAGGGAATAGGAGAATGGTGTCATCCGCTGCTGAGCGCTACCATAGACGACTCGGGATTACGCAGCCTTGTACATCATGATACTTTCCAAACGTCTTTAGGCATCCCCTTCCGTCTGAAAGAAAAAGGAAACAACATTCTTTTCACCTCCCTATGGGATAATTACCCGGACAGTTCCACCATCTCACTATCCGGCACGGCCTCACATGCTTATCTGCTGATGGCGGGAAGTACCAACCACATGCAGTGCCACATTGCCAATGGAATAATCCGCATACACTATGCAGACGGAACTTCCCAAGCAACGGAGTTGATCAATCCGGACAACTGGTGTCCCATAGAACAAGACCTCTATGTGGACGGCAAAGCGTTCCAAGTACCTGCTCCCCGGCCGTACCGTCTGCACTTGAAAAGCGGTAAAGTAAGCCGTGACCTGGGTAAAGAACTCAACATCACTGGTGTATATGGACGTGAGATAGAAGGTGGTGCAGGCATATTGCTCGATATTCCTTTGGATCATTCCAAGGAACTAAAAGGGCTGACCCTGGAAACCCTGTCCAATGATGTAGTGATAGGAATAATGGGAATCACTTTGCAATAACCACGTGTTATTCAATGCGGAATTACGTTAACTTGAACCGGCGTAGTTCCGCATTATTCATCTTTGGCACACTACGCAAATGTTCCAAAGTTACTCCTTGAATGTGTGCCTGTACCGCCCTGTTTATCAGTCCATGTCCGACAGCCAACACCTGTTTTCCATCATATCGCTCTTTCAAGTAGTCCACAAAACGCCCCGCACGCTCATACAGCATCGCCTCCGTTTCCACATCTGCCGGAAAATGTTGCAAATCAACTTCTTTAATGGCAAGACCTGTCCAACTCCCCCAATCGATTTCACGCAACAAGACCGTTTTCTCCCAAGGCAGGTTCCGACCTTCCACCGCGATACGGGCCGTATCCACACACCGTTTCAAATCACTACTGACCACTGCGTCCAAAGAGATGTCCCGCAAAGTATCACGCAGCGCTTCAGCCTGTGCTATTCCTTCAACAGTCAGCGTGCCCGACATATGTCCTTGGAAAATACGGGTCATATTCTCTTCTGTCTGCCCGTGACGGGCTAAATATAAAGTTATCATCTTTTTTAATGCAAAGATAATGCTTACCGGCCAGATTTACTTCAAAAGGGCAACCTTCTTATTCTCCTTTCCAAAGAAAAGCAATCTTCAGACAGATGATAAAAAAATAACAATCTTGCCTATAAAAGTATTCTCCCCGTAGATTAAGGGGTTTCTTCCGTACAGTTAAGGCCTTTCATGCGGTAACCTACTACAGACTCCGTCAGTAGACTGTACAGTCTGTTACATCAGACCGTACGGTCCACTACAATAGTTTATACAGTCCATTATCGGAGTCTGTAGTAGGTTACCGTATGAAAAAGCTTAATCATGCAGTAGAAAAGACTTAGTATACAGGGGAAAAAGGCTTAAGTATTCATCAAAAGCAGACAGCCACCTTCGAAATGTCACTCCGCCTGCAAGCTACAAATTATCCACCGTATCTTCCACTTCTATCACCCAGTCCCCGATAGTACGGGTGGCACTGTCGAAATTAATCCCCACCTTCACGATGCGCCTGCCATCCTTGCGATAAGGAACAGCATACAGCCTGCTGTTTATCTGCGCCAATGCCTCCCGGGCCGTACCGTCATATTTAAATTCCAGCACATAAATAGCATCCTGCATCTTTATGACCACATCCGCACGCCCCACCGCACTTTTCACCTCGCTGTCCACATACATCCCCATCAGACGGAACAACAAATAAAAGATGGTCTGGTAATGCTTCTCCGTCTTGTTCTCCAAATCATTGGGAATGGAAGCAAAGAAAGAACGCGTACGTTCCAAGCAGCTCTCTATATCTCCCTTACGAAGATCGCGAATGAAGGAAACGACATAAAAAGTACTGCTCTGACCCGGCAACTCAAGGTAAGCGGGCAACAGGGACTCGATGAAACCTTTACGCACCTCCCCGTTGGGATAGGCCAGCCGGTACACCTGGAACTCGGGATCATATCCCTTGATCGTCAGGTAACCACTTTGATATAAAACGGGGATAGGACTAGTTACACGTTCCGTCGGGGCATCAAACTGCTCGTCTGTAGCCTCCACCCCCTCCAGCTGGCGCACGTCAAAATCCGTTTCCTGCAACAAATCAATCAAGAAAGTAGGAGTGCCGGTAGAGAACCAGAAATTCTTGTACTCCTTTGCATCAAAGGCATTGAACAGACTAAAAGGATTGTAAATATCCTCACAATGCTTGCTGAAATGATACCCGTCATACTGCCGCTTCAGATGCGCACAGGCAGCTTCATACGTCTCGCCGTTCGCCAAAGCCATCCGCTCAATGTCCGGACGAAGCTCGTCCAGCAACTCCCGCTCGGTGATGCCGCATATCGCGCTGAAGTCATCCCGCATACTGATGTTCTTCAAATTATTCAGCTCACTGAAGATGCTCATCTGGCTGAACTTGCTGATTCCCGTGATAAAGAGGAAACGAAGGTATTGCCCCAATCCCTTGAGAGGACTGAAAAACTTACGCAGTTCATTCCGAAGCTCCTGCTGCAAGGGGATGTTGGAATTACTGTCCAAAAGAGGAGCGTCGTATTCGTCAATCAGGACAACGACCGGCAGACCGGTCTGTTCATACGCACGACGGATCATACCTTGCAGACGAGCAGCAGGAGTCTTTTCCTCCTTTTCCGCCCCATAAACCTTTTCACAACGAAGTAAAAACAGATTCAACTGTTCCTGCAAATCGAACAGGGTAGTATATTTAGTCAGACTGAAATCAATATGGAATACCGGATACACGTTCCAGTCCTTTTCCAGACGCTCCATGGCCAGCCCCTTAAACAAATCTTTTTTCCCTTGAAAGTAAGCCTCAAGGGTGGACACCAACAAGCTTTTCCCAAACCTCCGCGGACGGCTCAGAAAATACACACTGTCCGTGTTAGCCAATCGGTAAACCAGTTCGGTCTTGTCTACATATACACAATTCCGGTTACGCAACTGCTCAAAATTCTGTATACCTATGGGGTATCGTCTGTAATTTTCTTCCATATTCTCATTGTTTTCTAATTCTGCTTATGGGATAGAAACAAAGATAGCTGTTATCCGATAAAACACAAAAACTTTTCATTTGTTTTTAATAAAGCCCCAACAACTTAAACTGGTGATGATAAAGTAAAGAGCCGTTAGAAATATAAAATCATCCCCCTTTTATTGCAGATAATCAAAAAATAAATTACTTTTGTTTCACTTAAAACGAATCAATAAACAACTTAAATAACAGAACAGTATGATAGACGCAAAAACTTGCATCAACGACGCACAAGAGAAAATGGACATGGCCGTTATGTATTTGGAAGAAGCCTTAGCGCACATTCGTGCAGGAAAAGCCAGTACCCGGTTGCTGGACGGCATTCGTGTTGACTCTTATGGAAGCATGGTTCCCATCAGTAATGTAGCTGCCGTGACTACTCCCGATGCACGCAGTATCGCCATCAAGCCATGGGACAAAAGTATGTTCCGTATCATCGAAAAAGCTATCATGGACTCTGATCTGGGCATCACTCCCGAAAACAACGGTGAAATTATCCGTTTGGGTATTCCGCCATTGACAGAGGAACGCCGCAAGCAACTGGCCAAACAATGTAAAGGCGAAGGCGAAACCGCAAAAGTAAGTATACGCAACGCACGCCGTGACGCTATAGACACACTGAAAAAGGCCGTTAAAGAGGGTATGCCCGAAGACGAGCAAAAGAATGCGGAAGCCAAACTTCAGAAAGTACACGATAAATATATCGCGAAGATTGAAGAACTTCTGGCAGAGAAAGATAAAGAAATTATGACGGTTTAATGAAGAACTTAAAATAATGAAGCAATAATAATGAAGAAGGAAGAATTGTCCTGCACAGCCTTGCTTTTGTCCGTGCGATCCAATTCCTCTTTCTTCATTTTTCATTCTTCATTTTAATTTATGAAAGGACTAGTAATAAAAAACACAGGCAGCTGGTATCTTGTCAAAACAGAAGACGGACGTACCATCGAATGCAAGATCAAAGGAAATTTCCGTTTAAAAGGTATTCGGAGTACCAATCCCATTGCTGTAGGAGATTATGTACAAATCATTATCAACAATGAAGGAACCGCCTTCATCAGTGAGATAGAAGACCGCAAGAACTATATCATCCGGCGCGCCTCCAACCTTTCCAAACAATCGCACATACTGGCGGCCAATCTGGATCAATGTATGCTGATTGTTACAATTAATTATCCCGAAACCTCAACTATATTCATTGACCGTTTTCTAGCCACCGCGGAAGCATACCGTGTACCCGTCAAACTGATATTCAATAAGACAGACAGGTATAATGAGGATGATACACGCTATATGGATGCTCTGATAAACCTGTACACATACATCGGTTACCCTTGCTTCAAAGTTTCCGCACTGAACAACATAGGTACAGACGAAGTGAAAAAAGACCTGAAAGGAAAGGTCACTTTGCTTTCAGGCAACTCAGGAGTAGGGAAATCAACATTAATCAATGCTATTTTGCCTGAACAAACCTTGAAAACAGGTGAAATTTCCGATTACCATAACAAAGGAATGCATACCACAACCTTTTCCGAAATGTTCCCAGTAGACGGTGGTGGATACATCATCGACACTCCGGGTATCAAAGGTTTCGGAACATTCGATATGGAAGAAGAGGAAGTAGGACATTACTTTAAAGAAATATTTGAATATTCCGCTCATTGCAAGTATGGAAACTGCACCCACAGGCACGAGCCCGGATGCGCCGTACGCGATGCAGTGGAGAAACATCTAATCAGCGAGTCACGCTATACTTCTTACCTGAATATGTTGGAAGACAAGGAAGAAGGCAAGTATCGCGCCGCTTACTAAAAACCACAACTTTATGAAAAAACACCTCTTAGCTATTGCACTGTTTGCATTATGCACCACCGGGCTGAATGCCGCTTCTCCTAAAAAAGTAGCTCCTGAAAAAAAAGGAGTAGAAACCATTAACCGTGCCACAGCCGAAGCACATATCGGCTTTTTGGCCTGTGACGAACTGGAAGGACGCGAAGCCGGATGGAAAGGTGGACGCATTGCAGGCAATTATATCATTTCCTGCCTGAAACAGATGGGAATAAAACCACTGCTAGCCGGAGATTATATACAACCCTTTGATGTATATCATGCTGAACGGCAAGTGAAAGGAAAACGCTGGCAAGTACATCCCGATTCTATTGCGGAACTGAAAAAAGTGGTACATCAAAAATTGGCATTACGTAATATCTTAGGTAAAATAGAAGGAAAGAATCCAAATGAAATTGTCATTATCGGTGCACATTACGACCACATAGGCTACGATCCGATGCTGGAAGGAGATCAGATTTATAACGGTGCAGATGATAATGCATCAGGCGTTCAAGCCGTATTACAGGTAGCCCGTGCCTTTCTTGCTACCGGTGAGCAACCGGAACGTACCGTTATCTTCGCCTTTTGGGATGGTGAGGAAAAGGGATTGCTGGGCTCCCGTTATTTCGCCATGAACTATCCGGATATTAAAAAGGTAAAAGGCTATTTGAACTATGACATGATAGGACGTAACAACCGGGAGGACCAGCCCGATTATTTCGTTTACTTCTATACCGCAGCCCATCAGGCCTTCGGTGACTGGCTGAAAAAAGATATTGAGGATTACCGCTTGCAGTTATCCCCTGACTACCGGGCTTGGGACAATCCGGTGGGAGGCAGCGACAACGGCACGTTCGCCAAACTGGGAATACCTATTATATGGTATCACACTGATGCCCATCCCGATTATCACCTTCCGGGAGATGAAACACAGAAAATCAATTGGCTGAAGATAGTCGATATAACCAAAGCCTCTTTCCTTGCGATGTGGAAACTGGCAAACGAAAAAAAATATTAAAAAAGAACGTGGCGTTTAAACTGAACGCCACGTTTTTTTATCTAATCTTACATTAACGTATTTATTAAACCCATATAGAAAGGCACATGAACAAACGAATCAAATGGGGCATCATTATATTAATCGGAGCCGGCTTGGCCGGACTAGGCATCTATCAATTTACCCCTCACGAAAATGAAGAACTGACAGCCGCCGACGCGTTGCCTAAAGAAAACAAGCAACGCACATTGAAAGTCAATGCACAAGTCATAAAACCACACTTGCTGACAGATGAAATATTGGTGACCGGACGCCTGGTTCCTGACGAAGAAGTGAGTCTGTCTTTTGAAACCTCCGGAAAGATCACCGATATTTTTTTCACAGAAGGCACATTGGTAAAACGAGGAGAATTACTTGCCAAAGTAAACGACCGGCAGTTACAGGCTCAGTTAAAACGTCTGGAAGCACAAATACCTTTAGCCGAAGACCGTGTGTTCCGTCAAAACGCTCTGTTAAAACGAGATGCAGTCAGTAAAGAAGCATACGAACAGGTAAAAACCGAACTTGCCACCCTTAACGCCGATATCGAAAATATCAAGGCCAATATTGACATGACCGAACTCCGCGCACCATTCGACGGTATCATCGGATTGAGACAGGTCAGTACAGGAGCATACGCCTCCCCTACCACTGTAGTAGCCAAACTGACCAAAGTGACCCCATTGAAAGTAGAGTTCGCTGTACCGGAACGTTATGCCCGGGAAATAAAAAAAGGGACTAATCTGGAGTTCAAAGTAGAAGGAAAACTGGATACCTATCATGCACAGGTTTATGCAACCGAATCCAGTATAGATATGGAAACCCATTCATTGAACATCCGTGCCATCTACCCCAACCGCAACGGCGAACTGCTGGCAGGCAGATATGCAGATATTCAATTAAAACAAAAAGAAATAGAAGATGCGATAGCGATTCCATCCGAAGCGATTGTCCCCGAAATGGGTAAAAATAAAGTATTTGTTTATCGTAGCGGAGTTGCAGACCCTGTAGATGTTATTATAGGACTCCGTACCGAAGCCGAAGTACAGATTGTACGAGGATTGTCTGTGGGTGATACCATCCTGACATCGGGTACACTGCAATTACGTAAGGGAATGCCTGTGGAACTTCAGGCCATTAACTAACAACTAAAAAAATACTTTTATGAATATTTCCGAACTTAGTATCCGTAGGCCTGTGCTTGCCACCGTGCTTACCATCATCATATTACTTTTCGGACTGATCGGTTACAATACATTGGGAGTCCGCGAATATCCTTCGGTAGATAATCCGATCATCTCTGTTACCTGTAGTTACTCGGGTGCCAATGCCGATGTAATCGAGAATCAGATAACCGAGCCTTTGGAACAAAACATCAACGGTATTCCGGGAATCCGTTCTTTGTCCAGTGTCAGCCAACAAGGGCAATGCCGTATCACAGTGGAATTTGAATTATCCGTCGATTTGGAAACTGCCGCCAATGACGTACGTGACAAAGTGTCCCGCGCACAACGTTACCTGCCACGCGACTGTGACCCTCCTACTGTATCCAAGGCTGATGCCGATGCAACGCCTATCCTGATGGTAGCTATCCAAAGTGACAGCCGCTCTCTGTTGGAACTGAGTGAAATAGCAGACTTGACCGTAAAAGAACAACTGCAAACCATTTCGGATGTAAGCAGCGTATCTATTTGGGGAGAAAAACGTTACTCCATGCGCCTATGGCTCGACCCCACCAAGATGGCAGGGTATGGCATTACTCCGGTAGATGTAAAGAACGCGATAACCAATGAAAATATAGAACTCCCCTCGGGCAGCATTGAAGGTAATACCGTAGAATTGACCTTACGCACCATGGGACAAATGCACACCGCTAAAGAATTCAATAACATCATATTAAAAGAAGTAGGCGGAAGAGTGGTCCGTTTCAGCGATATCGGTTACGCCGAACTAGGTCCGGCAGATATCAAGAGTTATATGAAAATGAACGGAGTGCCGATGGTAGGTGTCGTTGTCATTCCACAACCCGGTGCCAACCATATCGAAATCGCCGATGCCGTATACCAACGTATGGAGCAGATGAAGAAGGATTTGCCCGACGATGTGAAATACAGCTATGGCTTTGATAACACTAAGTTTATCCGCGCTTCTATTGATGAAGTAAAAAGTACGGTGTATGAAGCGTTCGTACTGGTTATCATCATCATTTTCCTGTTCTTGCGCGATTGGCGCGTGACACTGATTCCCTGCATCGTTATTCCGGTTTCATTGATCGGAGCTTTCTTTGTGATGTACATAGCAGGTTTCTCCATCAATGTGCTGACCATGCTGGCGGTGGTATTGTCTGTAGGTTTGGTAGTGGATGACGCCATCGTTATGACAGAGAATATCTATATCCGCATAGAACGAGGTATGCGTCCGTTCGAAGCAGGAATAGAAGGGGCAAAAGAAATTTTCTTCGCTGTTATCTCCACCACTATCACCTTGGTGGCAGTGTTCCTGCCCATCGTATTTATGGAAGGAACCAGCGGACGTCTGTTCCGTGAGTTCAGTTTCGTTGTGGCAGGTTCGGTCATCATTTCTTCCTTTGCCGCATTAACGTTCACCCCTATGCTGGCAACCAAGTTATTGATTAAACGGGAAAAACAGGGATGGTTCTACCAAAAGACAGAGCCTTTCTTTGAAGGTATGAACCGCATATATGCCCGTTCACTGAACGCTTTTCTTAAAAGACGCATATGGGCAATACCTGTTACAGTGATTATGTTGATAGCCATCGGAGTACTTTGGGTCCAGATACCCGCTGAAATGGCTCCGATGGAAGACCGGTCGCAAATAAGTATCAATACCCGTGCAGCCGAAGGCGCCAGCTATGAATACATCCGTGATTATACGGAAGATATCAACAATCTGGTAGATTCTATTATACCTGATGCCGAATCTGTAACCGCACGTGTTTCCAGTGGCAGTGGAAATATACGTATCACATTGAAAGATATCAAAGATCGTGATTACACCCAGATGGAAGTTGCCGAACGTATCTCACAGGCCATCCGCAACAAGACGAAAGCACGTGCCTTTGTGCAACAACAGTCTTCTTTCGGCGGACGGAGAGGAAGTATGCCCGTACAATATGTACTACAAGCTGTCAGTATAGAAAAACTGGAGAAAGTATTACCGGATTTTTTAAGCAAAGTATATGATAACCCTACTTTCCAGATGGCGGACGTGGACCTGAAGTTCAGCAGCCCAGAAATGAGAGTGAATATTAACCGTGATAAGGCAGGTACAATGGGAGCCACCGTGCGTGATATAGCCGAAACACTGCAATACGGTCTCAGCGGACAACGTATGGGCTATTTTTATATGAATGGAAAACAATATGAGATTTTGGGCCAGATAAACCGCCAACAACGTAATACACCGGCCAATATCAAATCTATTTACATACGAAGCGACAAAGGGGAAATGATTCAATTGGACAATCTGGTAGAATTTGTAGAATCCGTAGCTCCTCCTAAATTGTACCACTACAACCGTTTTATTTCCGCTACCGTATCTGCCGGACTGGCAGATGGAAAGACCATCGGACAAGGCTTGGAAGAAATGGATAAAATCGCCGCCCAGACTTTGGACGAAACCTTCCGTACCGCCTTGTCGGGAGACTCCAAAGACTATCGGGAAAGTTCATCCAGCCTGATGTTTGCTTTCATTCTGGCATTGATACTTATCTATCTTATTCTGGCGGCACAGTTCGAAAGTTTCAAGGACCCTTTCATCATCATGCTTACCGTTCCTCTGGCCATTGCAGGAGCACTGATTTTCATGTATGCCGGTGGCATTACCATGAACATATTCAGCCAGATCGGTATTATTATGCTGATTGGTCTGGTAGCAAAGAATGGTATCTTGATTGTGGAATTTGCCAATCAGAAACAAGAATCCGGTGAAAACAAGATGCAGGCCATACGGGATGCCGCTTTGCAACGCTTGCGCCCTATTCTCATGACAAGTGCCTCTACCGTATTAGGCTTGATCCCGCTGGCATTCGCAACAGGAGAAGGCGCCAACCAACGTATCGCCATGGGTACGGCTGTTGTGGGAGGAATGTTAGTATCTACTTTCCTGACCATGTATATCGTACCGGCTATTTATAGTTATATATCTACCAACCGAAACGTTAAAACAGAAACTGTATGAAACGAATCATTATAACTTTATGTATCTGTACTGCATGGGTGGCTTCCACCTATGCGCAATATCCTTATACGCTGAAAAAATGTCTGGAGGAAGGACTTGCAAACAATTATTCCATACGTATCACCCGTAATGAAGAACAAATCAGCCATAACAATGCCACATTAGCAAATGCCGGTTATCTGCCAACTGTTGATTTGTCTGCCGGATATACAGGAACGTTGGACAATACGGATACCAAGAGTAGAAGTACAGGCACTACAGCCAGTGAACGAAACATCTACGACCAAACCTTAAAGGCCGGACTGGATGTAAACTGGACTCTGTTCGACGGATTCAATATCAGCACCACCTACAAAAAACTGAAGGAACTGGAACGCCAGGGAGAAACCAACACGCGTATTACCCTTGAAGACTTCATAGCGGGACTCACTGCCGAATACTATAATTATGTACAACAGGAAATACGTCTGAAGAACTTCCTTTACGCTGTGTCTTTATCCAAAGAACGCCTGCGCATTGTAGAAGAACGATACCATATCGGTAATTTTTCCCGGCTGGATTATCAACAAGCCAAAGTGGACTTCAATGCAGACAGTGCACAATATATGAAACAACAAGAACTGGTGGTTACCTCACGTATCAACCTGAACGAGTTAATGGCTGTACAGGAAGTCAACCGGCCGCTACGTGTCAATGACTCTATCATAACAGTGAATGACGCGCTGAATTATGATGAATTATGGGAATCCACCCTTAAGACGAATGCCAACCTGCTGAAAGCTGATCAAAATACAACAATTGCCCAATTGGATTACCGTCAGGTTCTATCCCGTAATTATCCCTATGTGAAATTGAACGCCGGTTATGGCTATACATTCAACAAATATGAAACAAACGCCACCAGCCGGAGAAGCAATTGGGGACTAAACGGAGGAATTACCGTAGGCATTAACCTATGGGATGGTAACCGTCGCCGTGAAAAGCGCAATGCCAGCCTGCAAATACGTAACTCGCAACTGGAAAGAGAACAACTGGAATTGGGTTTGAAAGCAGATTTAAGCAATCTGTGGCAAGCCTATCGCAATAATTTACGTTTATTAAATTTGGAACGCCAAAATCTGGTTGCCGCCCGTGAAAACCATGAAATAGCCAAAGAACGTTATCTGCTGGGAGATCTCTCCGGTATCGAGATGCGTGAAGCCCAAAAGAGTCTGCTTGATGCGGAAGAACGTATTTTATCTGCTGAATATAACACCAAAGTCTGTGAAATTTCCCTGCTCCAACTAAGTGGAAGAATAACGAAATATCTTGAATAATCGTTATAGCCTTTACTTATAGCTTGTAATTCATAGCAGTTATCCGTACCTTTGCACACAATTATCACTAAGTACGTTGTAAAAAGATATGGGATTATTTATCAAGAAACCTTTTGCTGCATTACAAGCCGAAGCCTATGAGTCTGGAAACAAGACCCTGAAAAGAGTCTTGGGACCATGGAGCTTAATCGCATTAGGAGTAGGTGTTATCATCGGTGCCGGATTATTTTCCATCACCGGAACAGTGGCCGCAGGATACACAGGTCCTGCCATTACTTTATCTTTTGCCATAGCGGCAATCGGTTGTTGTTTTGCCGGTTTATGCTATGCTGAATTTGCTTCCATGATACCTGTAGCAGGTAGTGCTTATACATACTCATATGCTACAATGGGCGAACTTATAGCATGGATTATCGGCTGGGATCTAGTATTGGAATATACTGTTGCCGCTACTACCGTCAGTATCAGTTGGAGCAGATATCTCGTTGTTTTTTTGGAAGGAGTGGGGATCAATATACCCCATGCATTTGCTGCTTGTCCCTGGGACGGAGGTATTGTGAATATACCGGCCGCACTGATTGTAGTGCTGATGAGTATTTTTCTGATTCGTGGAACAGAAGGAAGTTCTATTTTTAACGGCTTCATTGTATTCCTGAAGGTGGCAGTGATTCTTATTTTCGTTGTATTAGGATGGAAATACATTAATGCAGAGAATTATGTTCCTTATATCCCTGCCAATACAGGTACTTTAGGCGAGTTCGGATTCTCGGGCGTATTGCGTGGAGCAGCGATTGTATTTTTCGCCTTTCTTGGTTTTGACGCCGTAAGTACAGCCGCTCAGGAAACAAAAAATCCGAAGCGGGATATGCCCGTCGGCATTCTAGGTTCCCTGCTGATTTGCACCATTCTTTATATGGTATTTGCTTACGTAATGACGGGAGTTGCCCATTATTCTGACTTTGCAGGACAACAAGGTATCGCACCTGTTGCCGTAGCGATTGACCACATGGGACATGCAGATGCCACAGGAGTAATTCATCCGGATTATCCGTGGTTGAACCGGGCCATCGTACTGGCTATCCTGTTTGGTTACTGCTCGGTTATTATGGTAACTTTGCTAGGACAAAGCCGTGTATTTCTAAGTATGAGCCGCGACGGACTGTTGCCTCCTTTCTTTTCAAAGATTCACGAGAAATACCGGACACCGGCACACAGTAATTTGTTATTCATGGTCATTGTAGGAGGGCTGGCAGCATTTGTTCCGGCACGTGTAGCCGGAGAAATGACCAGTATAGGTACCTTATTCGCCTTCACATTGGTTTGCGCGGCAGTATTGATCGTGCGCAAAAGTATGCCTGACGTACATCGTGCCTTTAAAACTCCTTTTGTTCCCACGGTACCGATTTTAGGCATCCTTACCTGCCTTTGTATGATGTTGTTTCTTCCGGCTGACACTTGGATCCGATTGGTATTATGGATGCTGATAGGTCTGGATGTTTATGCCTGCTACGGAGTAAAACACAGCAAGCTAGAGCATAATGTAAAACGACGCAAAGGACTCACCATATTGAATATGACAGGAATCGCCCTGTCTGTACTTTCAGTTATTACAGGATTGTGGCATCAACAGACAGTAGGCTGGGAAGAAGACAAGACATTGCTCGCTATTTCGTTCGTCTTTGCGTTCACACATTGCGCATTCTATATGGTACGTATCTGGAAACAGACATCCGAGAAGAAGAAGTAAGCGTTTTCCACACGCTATCTATTTCCATAACTTTCATTCACCGTAAGGGGTAAATTCAATCCACCCCCTACCGTGAATAAAGTTATCATAGTTTCATACCCATCGGTTCTGAACCCATAATCAAGCCTTATAACCTATGAAAGTCTTAAGTTATCCATAGTAGAAAGAACATTTAAAAAACTTCTTCAAAAATGTTTTTAGCTACTACCACAGTATTTCCTTCAGGAATTGAGGAATAGAATCCTGTTTCTTTAGTCCATGCTTCTTCCAAGGTATAAAAATCAAGTTCCTCCGGTTGCTTTCCATCCAGGACACAAGCTAAATAATCAAAATAAGCCTTCCATCTCATAAAATAGAAATCTTTCAAAATGCCATTCCATTCTTTATGAGCATAATCACGAAGTCCGCCTTGATCTGCCGCTACACGATTTCCCCATGTAGTAATCTGAACACGTGCATTCCATTCGTATAATGCTTTTTCTTCCTGGGTCTGTCCTGCTGAACGTGCCGCTTCAATCCAAGTTCCAACCTTGAATTCTTTCCGGGTACCCAGCAAGTGGTCTTGCAATAGAATAAGATGCAGAAAATGCTGTGAAGCCAACTCAAATACTTGCTTGTCTCCTGCCCGGAACGCAGCCGTTACCACTTTTTGCATCAAACGCCCCTTTTCTGCCAATGCCTGCCGTAGCACATCCACCAAATCGAACTCAAAATTATTATTACCCTGATATTTATCAGCCACAGAAACCATCAGTCGGGCAGCCTCTATCACATCCTGCGGATTATAGTATTCTTTCATCTCCGACCAACTGGATACCTGATATACATCCAACCCCGGACGAGCGCAGAATACAGACTCATGCGTTCCCTGTTGTATCTTCTCCTTGGGACTATTATAAATACCGTTACCTAGTAAATCCCAAGCTTGTTGCAAAGCCTCATCCTCTACCCCATAACGAGCATATACATATCCTTTCAACCACTCATCACGAGTAAACCGATGCTCACGCCATGGCAACTCCATCACCAGCTCATACATAACCGGGTTGTTCTCAATACCTTCCGGAGTCATCCCTACTCCACACAACGTCTTTCCGGCATGGTTATCTGTTTTCGCATCATAAAAACCATTAATTAGCGCGTCCATTTTACCATGCAATCCTATATTACCACCAAAATTCAAAAGCATACAATACACCCACCCATGTTGTCCATATCCCCCTTTGCGACACCATTCTGATGCCGGATCCCCCCATTGCGGACGGCATTCGCTGTGCAAATCCAAGACTAATAAATCTCCTGCTTCCAAATGTTCTATCATCGAAGTACGAGGGTTGTCTTGCCATGCCTGAGCCACCCACACAGCATCCGGATTTGTTTTTTTCATGGCTTTCATGATGGCTTTACCGGCTGCATCCAAATTTACTCCTTGAGTACTTCCCCCTTCATGAAACGGATCAATAGCGTAAAAACCAGTTTTTCCATACAGTTTTGTCAGTTCTTTATAATACAAAGCAGAGATTTCTTCAAAGCGTTCATCCTCCGGCTGTAAAAAGGCAGGACGATGATAGCTGCACCAAAATCCGGGATCAGCAACATTCAATCCTAATTTCTCCTTTGCATTATGGGGAACCATGCCGCAATATCCCGGCAACACAGGTTCGATGCCATATTCACGCATTCTTTTTACAATCTTCTTCTGAAGTTTTTCCTGACGGGTATACCAACTTTCAGGATTAGGTCCTCCCCACCCTTCCAGATTATTCATCAACCACCAAGCTGTAAAACCCGGTCCGGCTACAAACTCATTAATTTCATCCTTAGTATATCCTAGTTTTAGAAGTACATTTCTCCAAACCGACTCAGTCCCTGTCAATGCCAGGGAAAGATTGATACCGTGAAGCGCCATCCAATCTATCTCCTTTTCCCAACGCTCCCAGTCCCAAAAAGCCATGGAATAAGAGAAAGTACAATAATTCAGATCATAACGATAGGGCAGATCTGTTTCATGCCGTTCCTTTTTAGTCACAGGGGGCAAAACAGCAGGCAGTTTTGCAGTCATTCCATTCCAAGAAAGATGTATGCCTGCATAATATTTCAAATACCAATTCAATCCGGTAGCAATATTTACATAATCATTACCCCGGATAATTACTTTATCACCTTTCTGATCGAGTTCAAAAAAATCGGTCCCCGATTTCTGACGTTCGATAATAAATTTGGAGGAAGCTCCTTTGTCGATGCGCTCTAATAATCCTGTAACAGGAGAAGAAAATAAGTTGCTTGTCATCCATAACAGCACAAACAACAATCGTAGTTTTTTCATCATATTATTAAGGTAACGGATAACACCAATTAAATAAAAAACAGAACAGCCCCCTCTCCTTTAAAGGGAGGAAGGCTGTATTAGTATTATTACGAAATAATTAATTATTTACAATTTCCAAGGCAACGCGGCTTCAACTGCTTGAAGAAGTCATTACCTTTATCGTCCACTAAAATGAATGCCGGAAAATCTTCCACTTCTATTTTCCAAATAGCTTCCATACCCAATTCCGGATATTCCACACACTCAATGCTCTTGATATTATTCTGAGCAAGGATAGCAGCCGGACCACCAATAGAGCCCAGATAGAAACCGCCATACTTCTTACAAGCATCCGTTACCTGCTGGCTACGATTACCTTTTGCCAACATTATCATGCTACCGCCATGTGACTGGAACAAATCCACATACGGGTCCATACGTCCTGCTGTAGTGGGGCCCATAGAACCACAAGCCATACCTTCCGGAGTCTTTGCCGGACCGGCATAATAGATAGGATGATCTTTGATATACTGCGGCAAATCTTCGCCACGATCCAAACGCTCTTTCAATTTAGCATGAGCGATATCGCGACCTACAATAATGGTTCCGTTCAATGACAGACGGGTAGCTACCGGATACTTGGTCAATTCTTTCAGGATATCCGCCATCGGTTGGTTCAAATCAATCTTAACCACATCGCCTTCACCGGCTTCACGGAGTTCTGCCGGAATCAGCTCACCCGGTTTATCATCCATCTTTTCAATCCAGATACCATCTTTATTGATCTTACATTTTATATTACGGTCAGCAGAACAGGAAACGCCCAGACCGATAGGACAAGAAGCACCGTGACGAGGCAAGCGGATGATGCGGACATCGTGAGCCATATACTTACCACCAAACTGTGCACCCAAGCCAATCTTATAAGCTTCTTCCAATACTTGTTTTTCCAGTTCCACATCGCGGAAAGCACGCCCGTATTCATTACCGGTAGTAGGCAACTCGTCATAATAGTGAGTAGAAGCTAGCTTAACAGTCAGCAAGTTCTTCTCTGCCGATGTACCACCGATTACAAATGCAATATGATAAGGAGGACAAGCAGCCGTACCCAAAGTCTTCATTTTTTCAACAAGGAAAGGAACCAATGTAGCCGGATTCAATACAGCTTTCGTTTCCTGATATAAATAGGTCTTGTTCGCCGAACCACCACCTTTAGTCACACAAAGGAACTTGTATTCCATACCTTCAGTAGCTTCCAAATCAATTTGTGCAGGCAGGTTACATTTGGTGTTCACCTCATCGTACATAGTCAAAGGAGCATTCTGAGAATAACGAAGATTTTCTTCCGTATAAGTCTTATAAACTCCCAAGGAAAGGGCTTCTTCATCACAATAGCCGGTCCATACCTGCTGACCTTTCTCACCATGGATAATAGCAGTACCCGTATCTTGACAAAGAGGTAATTTGCCTTTAGCTGAAACTTCCGCATTACGCAAGAAAGTCAATGCTACATACTTATCGTTATCACTGGCTTCGGGATCACTCAGAATCTTAGCAACCTGTTCATTGTGTGAACGGCGAAGCAAGAAAGAAACATCACGGAAAGCAGCGTTAGCCATAGCAGTCAGACCTTCTTTTTCAATTTTCAAGATAGGTTTTCCTTCAAACTCACTTACTGACACATAATCTTTAGTCAGCAAATAATACTCGGTTTTATCAGGTCCCAACGGGAACATGTGCTGATAGTGGAACGGAGGTGTTGCCATATTGATACTTATTTTTAGTTAAAAGTTATTAGTGTGACAAAGGTAGTAACTATTATCGAAATTTTTCCTTAATTAGCGTGAAAACTTTCAAGGAATGTCCTTACCTTTGCCAACTCATTAAAATAACATCGCATTATACATGAAAAAATTAGGCAAATTATTATTTATTACTTCATTACTGTTATGCTTTCTCATCCCTCGAGGATGGACACAAACCCAAGCAAAAAACCAACCGGACAGTATCGAACTCAAACTGAAGGAAATCTACACGAAACGGGAAGTCATGATTCCCATGCGTGACGGAATCAAGCTTTACACCGCTGTCTACGAACCGAAAGACAACAGCAGGCAGCATCCTATCCTGATGCACCGCAGCCCTTACTCTTGTTCCCCATACGGAGAAGGATTTGACCGTCATTTCAGAACTAATCTGAAAAACTATATAGAGCACCGATATATTATCGTCTTCCAAGATGTACGTGGACGACATAAGAGTGAAGGAATATTTATCCAAGTACGCCCTCTCAACAAAAACAAAAAGGGTAAGAAAGATAAAAAGAATATAGACGAAGCTACGGACACATACGATACCATAGAATGGTTGATTCACAACACATATAATAACGGAAATGTAGGAACATGGGGAATCAGTTATGATGGTTTCTATGCCACTATGACAGCCTCCTCCAATCATCCGGCTTTGAAAGCTGTTTCTCCGCAAGCTCCCGTTACTGACTGGTTCCGTGGAGATGACCGTCATCACAACGGAGCCTTCACCCTGCTGCAAACCACTAATTTCCTTCCCAGACTGGAAGGACGCCACATGGGAAAAGGAGTGATGAACCAAATTGTAAAGAATGATGTTTACACAGATTTTCTGGCACTCGGTACCTTTAAGAATGTAGACGACCTGGTACGTGATACCACACAGACATTGTGGAATGATATCAAAAACCATCCTGATTTCGATGATTTCTGGAAAGAGCGCGATGCACGCACCTCCTGTTATAACTTGAAGCCCGCCATATTGGTGGTAGGTGGACTGTATGACTCCGAAGACTGTTACGGAGCCTGGAATCTTTATAAAGCCATCAAAGAGCAATCACCGGACACAGATTTATATCTGACATTCGGTCCTTGGTGGCATGGAGCATGGACAGTACGCGGGTTCCAAGGTTTCGGTAATCTGTATTTCGGTAAAAGCACTTCGGCTTATTACATGGACAAAATAGAATATCCTTTTTTCCGATATTTCCTGGAAGGAAAGGGAGAAAAGCCCAAGCATAAAGTAAATATATTCCATACAGGTGAAAACGAATGGAAAACATACGACGAATGGCCTGTACAAAAGACTGCCGGTACACCTTATTATATACATAAAAACGGATCAGTATCCACACAAGCACCGGCAGAACAAGAGTCTTATTCAGAATATATTTCAGATATGTCACGTCCGGTACCCTATACGGCAAACCCTACCACTTACCGGACAAAAGAATTCATGGTAGATGACCAACGCTTTGCCACTTCACGTCCCGATGTCATTACTTTCATGACGGAGCCGCTATGTGATACATTAACATTGGCCGGTCCTATAGAAGTGGAATTAATGACTGCCATCAGTAGTACTGACGCTGATTTTATGGTGAAAGTAATTGATGTATATCCTGAAAAATTTGAATATTCCAAAACTGCACGCAATTATTTAAAGAGTGACTATCCAATGAGTGGGTACCAGCTGATGATTCGTGGCGAATTGTTCAGAGGACGCTTCCGTAAGGGATTCGACAATCCCCTGCCTTTCAAACCGGAAGAAATAACTCCGGTTAATTACACACTGTATGATGTGGCACACACATTCCTGCCGGGACACAGACTGATGATTCAAATTCAAAGCTCTTGGTTTCCCATTATTGACCGCAATCCACAAAAATTTATTGATACCTATCATTGTACGGTAGAAGATTTTGTGATGAAACAAAAAATCAAAATTTATCATCAGCAAGGAGCTGCAAGCAGAGTTATACTACCTGTGGTAAAAAAATAAAAAAGGGAGTGTCCAAGCTCAAATGTCATCCAATAGCAAGAGCCGTATAACTACTCCAGCGTTCATACGGCTCTTTTATATATAACTACCATCTGTAACTTTTCCGAATGTTCATCTTAGTTTGAATACTCTCATCAAAAATATCATATAGAAGCAATCCGTTCTATCAACTCGTTACCTAACGCTGTTTTCGCTTCAATATGCTGCAACACCGCTGTCACAAACGGATTACTTTCAAATACCCCACGCACTTGTTCAAAATCCTGCTCCATTTCTTCACGTGATCCATCTGCACCGAACCCCGTCATAGCAGACAAAGAAAATTCCTTTTTCGCATCGGCATAGACCATTTTATCCAATCCGACAACAGCCTCCTGCCACTTCTTCACGATAGCAATAACATCCTTTGCCGTTATTTCATCGGAACGCAGATTATAAAACTCAAGCATCTTCCCATACGCCCATGTCCACTCGTATGTATAATAATTACGATGCATCTCAACAAAACGGTCATGAATCTGATCCACATTAGTCAGAATTCCAGATTCTATATCTGCCATCAACTTCTCTATCTCACTTTTAGGAGCGATCAATCCGGAAATATCCACCCATTCTCCTGTCCCTATCTCTGTATCAGGAATCAACCGGGCACGGATTTCCTCATCACTGCTAAAACGAACCTCCTCCAAACGCTTGATTAATGAATTACCCAAAAATTTATGAATAGCCGTTTCATAAAAACGAATGCCATTATTTAAAGAAGAATTCTTAATTTTCGCACTTTGGTAAGAGTAAGTTTCTGAAGTTTCTCCGGATACTTTACGTAATTCTTTCAGAATACTACGCCCTTTCATCATTTTCTGAATAGTATAGGGACTCAACAGGTTATAATTAATCTGATCCAAACGGTTCGGATCTTTACGTTTGTCACGTTTAGGCCACTTTTGAGCATCCCGAATCGTACCTACACTCCGCAAATTCACCCCTGGCACCAGATAAGTGGTATTTTGCTGCTCTATCAGATAAGAAAAAGGCAGATTAGAAGTATCAGCATGGTTCACATGACGCCCCATAACCAAAGAAAATGCACCTACACGTGCGGGCCATAAAATATAAGAATCGGAAGTAGTCTTCGCCCCACGCTCCATAGCTCCCTGATGAATCGGACCTAACTTATACATATGGTTGCTTTGATTAGAGCCGGAACCCGCATTCATAAAAGAGAACATTCCGGCAATCAGCAAAGTAGACTTATGATGAGTCACCGTAAAGGGTCCGGCAAAAATGGCACATGCCTCACCGTTCTCTTCTTGACAATTACTAAAAAACAAAGAATCAGATGCAGAATAGTTATGTCCCAAATGACATGCCTGGCTGATAAAGCAACGGGTCAACATAGTTCCATCTTCCACATTAGAACCGCTTGATATAATAAAATCATCGCATACCACTCCATAGCCGATATGAATAGGCGCTTGCTCATTACTGTTCAAGCTACCGTTTTTCAATCGTCCCGCCCCTTCTATCTTACAATAATCACCTATTCGTACATTCTTTATATATCCCGCATCAACAATAGTAACATGCTGGCCAATAGTACCTGTATCCGAAGCATTCTCTTCAGCATACCGGTCAATAATGGCTTTCATCCGGCAAATCAATTCAGGACGATGACGGTACAATGCCAGAATATAGGCCTGATGCGCTGACAGACGATCATGAATAGGCACTTCACGTCCACCCGTTTCATTCAATACAGCTACTTCAACGCCATTTCCAAACTTGCTCCAGCCATCTACCAGAATAATATCTACATTCTCTATAAATGCATAATCCCCAATTATATAGTTGGCTATATAGTTTTTTATATTCTCAATACAACAATTATCGCCCACCGTTACATTATGCAAAGTCGCATGATACAATCCGGAATGTTTACGCATGCCACCTGCCAACGTAAACTCATCTTCAAAGACCCCCAATCTGACCTTTCCGGAAAAACGGGTATGATAAATATAGTCCGTCTTAAAGTTCTCTACTACTTCAATTTCAGCCCAATCAACCGCAGTGCATGATCTCTCTTTTAATTGTTGTATTTCTTCTTGTGTAAGTGAACGATAAGTTTTCATCTTCTATATGTATTTATTCTTCATCATAGGTTTGATAAAGAAAATCGTTATAAGGATACTTCTGTACGTGTAGCTCGCGTACCTTATTATATATAATAGTCTTCAATTCATCCATATTTATTTTCTCTCTAGCAGAAATGAAGATACAATTATCATTCAATTTCGCCATCCATGTCTTCATCAGTTCTTCCAATGTAATATTTTCCCTGGTTTTAGGAGTCAAATCATCCTCTGCTTTCTCTACATAGGTATAAGCATCTACCTTGTTAAAAACAATCATGGTAGGCTTTCCACCTGCCTCCAAATCAGCAATCGTTTTATCAACCACAGAAATTTGTTCCTCAAAATCCGGATGAGAAATATCCACCACATGAATCAGCAGATCCGCTTCACGTACTTCGTCCAAAGTTGATTTAAAGGAATCAACCAAATCCGTTGGTAATTTACGGATAAATCCTACGGTATCTGTAAGCAGAAATGGCAGATTCTCAATAATCACTTTGCGTACTGTGGTGTCCAATGTTGCAAAAAGTTTATTTTCAGCAAAGACCTCGCTTTTTGAAAGCAAATTCATTAAAGTAGATTTTCCCACATTGGTATACCCTACCAAAGCTACACGTATCATACGCCCACGGTTTTTACGTTGAGTGGACTTCTGTTTATCAATTTCAACCAACCGTTCTTTCAACAATGACATACGATTCAAAATGATACGACGGTCCATTTCCAACTGAGTTTCACCCGGGCCACGTAATCCCACAGAGCCTTTACCTCCACCAGCACCGGATCCACCTCCCTGACGCTCCAAGTGAGTCCACAAACGTTGCAGACGAGGCAGCATATACTTATATTGGGCCAGTTCCACTTGTGTTTTAGCATTTGCAGTTTGAGCCCGCATGGCAAAAATATCCAGAATCAGCGAAGTACGGTCCAAAATCTTCACTTTCAGTTCAGCTTCTATATTACGTATCTGCTTGGCAGAAAGTTCATCATCAAAAATCACCATTCCGACTTCACGCTCATTTTCCTCTTCCTGATGAATATATTCCTTGATTTCTTCCAGCTTTCCTTTACCGACATAAGTCACGGAATTGGCAGCAGGCAGTTTCTGAGTAAACCTTTTCACCACTGTTGCTCCGGCCGTTTCGGCCAAGAACTCCAACTCATCCAAATACTCCTTGGTCTTACGCTCATCTTGTGTCTGAGTAATCAAACCAACTAAAATGGCAGTTTCAACCTGTGCTTCAGAAATTACAAATTCTTTCATTTATCTATCAATCTAAATAAGTTCGCGACAAATATAACAAAAAAAGAGGATGAACGTTGAACGTCATCCTCTTTTTTATTACAGTTATTCCCTATAGTTGTGGTTGTGGAGCCGCCGGATTGTTATCAGTATCACTGATTCCGGAATTGGTTTCCATTTCACATTGCGGAATCCGGTAGATCAGGATTTGTGCTTCTGCAGCTGAATTATATTGTACAGACGGGTCATAATTCGTATTCTTACGAATCACCGGCTTTTTCAAGCGCAGGATATCGAACAGTGAGAAACCTTCTCCCCAAAGCTCCATACGACGCTGCAACCAAACCTCATCCTGAAAATCCTGTGCCGAATTAGCTTTACTTGTAAAGGAAGGATCCCGATATGTCCGTACAAAATTTTCCAATGTACTCTTTCCGCCACTCAGATTACCACCCATGGCTTCTGCCTCAGCCTTTATCAGATACATTTCCGAGAGACGTGTTATAATAACCGGAGTAGATTTATAATCGGAAGTCGGGGCCAACTGGTAAGTACCATTCGGATATTTAATGACTCTATTTTTATCTTGTGCGGAGAATGTAGCATTCTTACGTATGTCTCCTTTGCGGGACAAACTGCTATCGTCGGAAAATAGATGATTGTAACACCAGTCACTTGGTGCGTAATTCCATGAAGCATCAGTATCATTTACATAGGTTGTAAAGGTGGGAGGGCTGGAAGCTCTTGAATTGTTGACAAAAGCAAATACAATTTCAGAACTCGTACTTTCTGCACTCCAGTTTTTAGAGAAATCCAAAGAACTGCCTGTTAATGAAAAAACAGAGTTCTTCAGTACTTCGTTGGCATAATTAGCTGCATCCGGCATTTTATTCTGGAAAAGAGCAACTCGTGCTGCAAGTGCGTTGGCAGCTTCATAAGATGCATACCAGTGAGAATCAGTTTTTGGCAGTAACTGGATAGAACTCTTCAGATTTTCTTCTACGAAACTCCATACGTCTGCTTCCGGAGAAATAGGTACAATATCATTCGAACGTTTGCGTAAGATGGGAACATTACCGTAGTGCGAAGCGAGACGGTAGTAAATGAATGCCCGGAAATAGTAGGCGGTACCACCCATCTTTTTCATAAATGCAGATTCTTTATTACTTGCTGCTTCGTAAGATTCAACTAAGAAGTTAACCTGATTTAATGTAGTAAACGAACTTCTCCAGAAAGAGAGAATGTTGATGGTTTGGTTGGTAAAGGAGGGAGCCATATCGCAAGGGTCTGTAATAGCGCCGCCACCGGGGCCTCCCTTGAAATTCTCACCTTGCAGGTCGTCTGCCCACCAATAAGTGAATACATAGCTTTCCATGGTAGCATACAATCCATTTAGAAGTTTCTCTAAATCGCTGTCTGTCAAGGCTGATTGTGGAATGGCATTGCGAGGAGCTATATCATCCAGCCAACTGGAACAGCCTGTGCTAAAGACGGTTATCAGTATCGTTATAATTGCTAATTTTATATTTTTCATATCGTTATCAGTTTTAGAAGTTAATGCTTGCACCTATAATAAAACTCTTTAATGTTGCTTGTTCGCCGAAGTCTGCTCCATAGCTGTCACCAGTAGGACTGCTGTCGTAAGAGAACTCCGGGTCATATCCGGAATACTTGGTGAATGTAAAGAAGTTGTCGAGTGACACAAAAACACGGGCTCCTGTTACATGAATTTTGGACAACAAGTTTTTGGGAATGTTGTAGCCTAAAGTAATGGTCTTGATTTTGAAATAAGATGCATCTTCCAAATAACGGGTGGAGACGAGATTATTACCAAAACCGCCAGAGAATGTGCCTGCTAGTGTAGGACGCGGAACTGTATTACTCGTTCCTTCACCTCTCCAATAATGATTGGCTGCATATTTGGAAATGTTATAGAATTGCTGGGAATCTACCCATGCCCCGTTTTTATATCCTTTAATATTGGCAGAAGCTATTCCAAGGTGTTCAGTACCTTCTGTTCCTCCACACCCTTTCCATGCAGATAATATTTTACCTCCGATAGCATATTGACAAAAGATAGACAAATCGAAATTTTTCCAGCTCATGTTAGAGGTAATACCACCATATACATCCGGAGTTACTTTACCTACATACATTCGGTCGGCATCGGATATGTCTCCGTCTCCGTCATAATCGAAATATTTGCAGTCGCCTGCACGTACTCCCTTGTCGTAAAGTTTGATGGGAATTTCGGAATCAGTTTGATAGATACCATCTTGTCGAAGCATGTAGAAGGCACTAACTGGTTGGCCAACAATTAAAGCGTGCATCACTTTTCCGGTATTGGCACCCCCATTATTGATTTTCATATCAAGAACACCGTCCAGTGATAACAATTTATTTTTTGTATAGGTGAGATTGGTATTCATATCCCATTTAAATGATCCTTTCAGGATTTGACCGCTGAGCATCACTTCTAAACCTTTGTTCTCTAATGAACCGACGTTGGATGTGCGGCTGGTATATCCTGTTGTGGAAAGAGTACTGGTATTATACAGAAGCCCTGTTGTTTTTTGATAATATCCATCTACAGCAAAAGTAATGCGTCCATCGAAAAGTTCGGCATTGATTCCGACATTTATTTGATTAGCTTTTTCCCAAATAAGGTTAGCGGCATCTGCACCGATTTTAAATCCGGCTGCACCGTTATATGAGCTTCCTCCCGATGTAACCAGTGACATGGTTGCCCAGTTGCTAATGCCATCCATACTACCCGTATTACCCCAACTGACACGTAGTTTCAAGTCATTCAGCGGAGTCCCTTTTGGAAAGAAAGGTTCATTGATAATGCGCCATGCAAAAGAGGCGGAAGGGAATGTGCCATAACGTTGGTCTTTAGAGAAGCGTGAGGAGCCGTCACGGCGAACCGTGGCATTTAGTACGTAACGGTTGTCCCAGTTCAAGGCGATGCGGCCAAAGTAAGACTCGATTCCGTATGCATTATACCCGATACTTCCTGCATAAATATTGCTGCCGGAATTTATCAGCCCGAAGTTGGATGAAGGAAATGCCCCATTACTATAATTGTCACTGTAGGCCCCGAATGTTTCATATTTGTACTCTTCATATGAATGACCGATCATAGCCGAATACATCAGTTTGTCCCAACTGTTTTCGTAAGAGAGTACATTGTCTATGATATACCGGTAGCTGACATTCTTTTGTTCTCTGATTGCTCCCCAGCCTGCTCTTTCAGCATAATCATTCTGTTCTGTGATTGTTTTCTTCTCTTCATCGAGAATACCATATATACTAAATGAAGGAGTATATTTCAAACCTTTGACAGGGGTGATGTCAAAACTTAAAGCTGCTACTCCTTGTTTTTTATGTACTGTCCATTTTTCTTCATTAAGTATCATTGCCGGATTGTGGCGGCATAGTTCTGTCGACATTGTAGTATAAGTTCCATCCTCACGGTAGGCTCCTACCCAAGGCTGTTCCTCGCGAGCGGTACGAATAACCTTTAGGCTGAGGTTTGAATCTTCTACCAAGTCGAACTTGCTATAAGAACCTGTCAGGTTTAAGTTTATCTTGAACCAACTGTTCAATTTATGAGTGAATTTAGCGCGTAGATTGGTTTGTTGAAAACCACTAGTGCGTATGATACCTTCCTGGTCGTTAAACCCTAAAGAAGTAAAGAATGAGGTTTTGTCATTACCTCCCGATAAATTAACTGATGCGGTGGTTGTCTGTGCCATACTGCGTTGAATCTCTTTCATCCAGTCAGTTTCTGTGATCTGATCTGGGATAAAGAATTGTTTAGTATCTTTCTGCTGTACATTCCAGTTATCCACAGCTGTTTGCATGGTGCGTGTGTACTCGCTGACATTTGCCATCGGAATATCATGGGCAATCCATCCCAAGCTGTGACGTACACTTGCATTAACTTGAGTTTTACTGTTGGTGTTTCCTGACTTAGTGGTGATGATGACTACTCCATTGTTGGCACGTGAACCGTAGATCGCTGCCGCAGAAGCATCTTTCAACACATCCATTCGCTCAACATCATTCGGGTTCAGCATTGGCATTGATTCACTGGGAACACCATCGACAACGTAAAGAGGGGTACTGTTGCCTGAGATAGAGGCAATACCTCGTACTCGTACGCTAGGCTGTTCACCCGGAGTACCGCTGGCTGATGCAACGTTTACACCCGGAGTACGTCCTTGCATCATTTTAGCAACGTTGTAATCGTTACCTTGATCTACATTATCAATCTTGAGACTACTGATAGAGGTGGTAACCAATTTCTCTGACTGCGCACCATAGCCTACTACTACAACTTCGTTCAAGGCGACACTGCTTTCCTGTAAGTAAATTCTCAAATCATTTTTGGCATTTGCTTTTATTTCCTGTGGCTTGTAGCCAATGTATGATATCGTGAGAGCTTGAGAAGGGTTTGCAATAATGGTAAAGGTTCCGTTAATGTCAGTAATTACACCCGTTGTTCCTTGGGTAATGTTCGCGCCAATAACGGGAGCCCCTGTTTCGTCATAGACGATACCTTTTATTGTTTTTTTCTCTTCATTCGTTGGCTGTGCCTTTTGTTTTACTAATACGATTGTGTTATTGTTCACTGAATAAGTAATGTTCAGCGGAGTAAAAACTTGCGAAAGAATTTCCTTGATAGGTTTATTCGTACAATTTACCGTAACTTTACTTTGAACGTTGAGTACATTATTTCGATATACGAATGTATATTTGGTCTGTTTCTCTATTTGTTTCATAAAAGTTTTTACTGTGCCGTTTTGAATATTAACTGATATATTCCCCTCTTGTGCAAGGAGTACTATTGGAAATAATAACAGTACGACAAGTGAAATGGTAAAGTTCCTAAAAAAAGAAGACTCTGCTTCCTTTGTTCTAAAAGAAAAAGTTAACTTTGTATAATTCATAGTTGATACTATTTTTCATGTTTAATGGATTAATTTTATCGACTTACATGCAACCAAAGGATTGGGCGATTCTTTGGTTGTTTTTTCATAATTATCGGGTATCTTCCATAGGCTCCTTTCTTTTTATGTTAATAAATGGTTATTTTATCTTTATGTATTTCATACCTGAATTTGTATTGCAGGCTCAATGAATGAATAACGTTTTGTATGCTTTCGTGGCGGAAAGAACCGGATAGTAAATCTTGTCCAATTTGCGGGCATCGTAATTCGGTTTTCACTCCATACCATCTTTCTATTTCTTCAATGACATCTATCAAAGGTTCGGAGTCGAATATCAGATAGTCGTCGCACCATCCGGTTATCACATGTGCGTCGGCTTTCGTTATCTTGAGTGTTTTATCTATGCTGGAGTAGGTTGCCTTTTTCCCTGGGGTAAGCACATACTCTTGTGGAAGTGAACCGCCGGAGATTTTAATTCGTCCGGTGAGTAGAGATGTTTCGATGATATTCTTCTTATAGGTGTTTACATTGAAAGAAGTTCCCACTACTTCGATTTGCAGGTCGTTGGCTATCACTCTGAAAGGGCAGTCCGGATTCTTTACCACGTCCCGAAAGTTGTACTAATCGTTCCTTGGTGTTATTGACATTATATGTAATAGTGGTGGCACCATTCAATTGTACTTTAGTCCCGTCCGGCAAGATGATTTCCGATTTGCTACCGGGCTTCACATTAGCGGTTATCATCTGCTTTGTGTCGGAAGTTTCAAATAAGGAATAAATGCCGAAAACGGAAGTGATTAACAGAGCGAAGACGGCAGCATATTTGGTAAACTGTCGCCAACGTCGTTTCCATATAATCAGACGCAGCTCTTTCTGTATCTGATTTTTCACCATAGGAGGCATTTTTATTTCTGTCGTGGCATCTTTATCCATATCTATCATGGTGTTCCAAAGTTCTTCGTCCGGCATATTGGATAGTTCTTTTTTGAACTCTCCAAAGTCAGGCGAAGGAATTCCTTGCTCTATATACTGCCGATATAAATTTTTAAAGTGTGTAGTCATATTATGGGTGTTTCTATTGGTTATACGTGAATGAAATAGGAGAGTACTATGATTTTTCTATGTTTTATAACATAAAGATTAAAAAGGTGCGAGAATGTCATGTAAGGAGGCTTTCTATAAGAAGAAAATAAAGAGA
>ERZ826764.819-NODE-819-length-41373-cov-76.899390_pt1 | contig 41373 bp, 47 predicted proteins | sample MGYA00519870_ERZ826764 | MGnify/ENA primary metagenome ERZ826764 (study PRJEB31778, sample SAMEA3449239) | human gut metagenome | biome: human gut; feature: human-associated habitat; material: faeces | place: United Kingdom | collected 2010/2012 ...
TAATACACCTAAGTTTGTAGGTTAGATTTAGTTAGATAATTAATAGTTATCCTCTATTCATTATCTTTAGCCAAAGTCAAAATACATTTCTGCCAATGAGAAAGGACTACACATCTTACATCTAACGAATGTATATATGTGTAACACTTGTACAAGCAACCCTCATCCTAAAAATGTAGTATTAAACTTAACTAAGCCTATATTTGATGTAGATAATATAAAAATATTTATATACTCCCTCTTATGATACTAATTGTAACATAATTTGACAAATATTTAAATAACTTTTACGCAAATCAGTTATAAAATTTCACACGGTATTTTTATGTATTTTGCATAATAGAATCTTGTTCACTGCTTTATAAACATACTTTTATGCAAAATAAATCTAGGCATTTGAATAGACTTTCTTTGTTTTCTATTGCATAATAATTTTATTAAATATAAGGAGCTATATGCGATGGAAATAAAAAATTTACAATCAAATAATCTAACAACTGATTATCTAAACTTTTGCCTTTCAAGAAAAAATCTTGATCAGAAAACGATAAAATCATACACTATTGATTTAAGGCAGTATTTTGAATTCACTATGGAATCTGCTATTGAATGGACAAACAAAAAATCCATTGAGCAATATATAAATTTACTGCACTGTAAGTACAAACCTAAGAGTGTTAAGCGTAAAATTGCTTCGCTAAAAGCATTTTTTCACTATCTTGAAATTGAGGAACTTATTGATATTAACCCCTTTCATAAGATACAAATCAAGTATAAAGAACCATTTATTCTCCCAAAAACTATTCCGATAAATAATATTGAACAAATTATTAAGTTTGCTTATTTAAAACTTACCAAATCTAAAACAGAGTACGCTAAAAGGGTTGCTCTGCGAAATGCACTTATACTCGAGTTGTTATTTGCCACCGGAATGAGGATTTCAGAATTATGCACACTCACGACTGAACAAATTGATTTTAATGATTACATAATCAAAATTTACGGAAAGGGCTCAAAAGAACGCCTGATTCAAATCTGCAATCAAAATGTTCAGGAGTTGCTCAAAAAGTATAATCAATCATTTAAATTTGAAATAGCAAACAACGAATTTTTCTTTATAAATAGACTCGGCAACCGTCTATCTGAACAGTCTGTTCGTAATATGATTACCAACTATGCAATCGGTGCAGAAGTGCCGCTGCACATTACTCCGCATATGTTTCGTCACTCTTTTGCAACTCTACTGCTTGAAGAAGATGTTGACATACGCTATATTCAACAAATGCTGGGTCACAGCTCCATTACCACAACGCAGATTTACACGCATACGAGTATCAACAAACAGAAAAACATCCTTTCTGCCAAACATCCGAGAAACAAACTTGAAATCGGGATATAATAAAAGCCTTGCGAGCGTTTTAACTCACAAGGCGATCAGAACACTTTATTCATTTTTATCAAAATCATTTTCTATTACATCGGAAATAAGATTTGAAAAATCAACAGCATTTTTTGAAGTAATAACAAGTTTTCCTTTTTCAATCCTTTTAGATTTTTATACTGCCGTGTTGTCATTCCTGACCACGCTTTTGTGATTTCATCAGTCAGAATTGCATATTCTACACCCTGCTTTACACCACGAGAATCCCATTCATCAGTAAGCTCTTTTCTTACCTGTATAGCCTGAAGTCTTTGATTTATCCACTCTCTGCTATATCCTTTTTTCAGGTATGTTTCAAGAGCTCTCTCTATGGTAAGTTCGGGATCAATAGTTTCATCTATTCTTTCTCTGCCAACTTCTGCAAGCCACATTTTAAATGGTTCTGCTTTTGGTGACGGAATAGATTGAATTATTCTCAAAAGTTGCTCTGTATTTGCAACATCTGTTTTGTAATTTTTACCATCCTTAGGAGATTGCATTTTCAGTTGTACGATATTTTCGTACAACTGGTTTGCTCCTTCAGCTTTAAGCTTTCGCTTAAGATCGCTCCAGTAACGACGAGGTTCGTTACTGTCAGTCAGAACTGAAATTACATCAACTATGGAAAAATACCATTCTTCTTCCGACTCATTCCACGCAGTACGAATCTTTTTATCTTCAAAAATTTGTATCTTATTTTCTTCGCTCATATATATCACCCACTTCTAAGCTGAAAATATTATAGCAGAATAAATTTGTAAATTCAATCTATTAGGCTTTATAGAGATAAGAATTGTTCATAATTAAGGTCGAATATAATCTCTAATTCATAACCTCGTGCGACTTTAACCTCTTTGATAAGCTGACAAGCTATCATTTTCTTCTGTTCCATTGTGGAGTTATCAAACTCATCAGCCCAAGTTCTGAATTGTGAGTAATAAAAATCAAGCTTACCCATCGCATTTTGCTGATTGGCAAGCTTGAACTTTATATCATTTAATTCAGTTTCTTTTTTATGGAGTAAATCGTTTGTATTATCAATAGAGGTTGATAAAATATCGGGAGTGAAGCGACTTTCGCCGAGTAAAGAGCGTCCTATTTCGGCAGATAATTCAACTACCTGCCTTTTCAGCTTTTCAATTTCTTTCTCAAGCTTTGTCTGCTTCCTCCTATGCTCCGATATTTCGGATTTGTAGCGTTTTTCCAGTGCTATATCTTTTGGTGTTGATTTGATTTTAGCGAGATAATCTCTCAATGTTGCAAGTACAGCACCGTCAATTCTGTGCGCTACATAAGCCGACTGCCCGTCACATGCACCTCTTTTCATCGCTTTGTTCGTACAGATATACCTCTGTCTGCGAACTCTGTACTGACTGCCGTCTGCCCTGTCGTATCGGTCGATATAGCTTGTTGATACCATCTTCTGACCGCAATGAGCGCAATAGATATTTCCGGAAAGTAATGTACTGCCTTTTGTAGTTCTTGCAATTTGTTTCTTCTCTTCATTTTTGTTAGAACGCTGACTTAATATAAATTGTGCTTGTTCATATACATTTTCATCAATGATGTGAAGTCTTTCTATGTATGGGGATTCAACACCGCCTGATATCATATAACCGCAATATAGTTTATTTTTTAGAATACGATTTACTGTGTTGCATTGAAATTTACTGTTGTTATGAGTTCGTATACCGTGACTGTTAAGATAATCAGCCATGCGATATGAACCATACCCCTCTTTAACAGTCATATTAAATATCATTTTGACAATTGTAGCTTCATCGTCATCAACGACTATGTCCATAAGTTCTTTTCCCTTTTTATTGACTTCACCGCTTTTTATAAGTTTGTAACCGAATGGTGCAACACCTCCGGTAAATTTGCCGTCTAACGTCATTTGGTTAAGGCGAGTTTTAACACGTGCTGACGTTTTCTGACTCTCACCGTTGGCTTGCCAAAATCGTATGTAATTCATAAGCTTGTCCACATGATTATCCATACGCTGTTCGCCCTCATTAACGCTCCAGATCTCTATACCATGTTTGATAAACCATTCGACGACAAATGGGGTTTCGTCATCAATTCTGCCTATTCTGTCAAACATAAAGACAAGGAGTACATCAAATTCTTTCTTTTCTGCGGCGGCTTTTAAATCCTGAATAGCATCTCGGTCACTTGCCGAAACCTTGAATCCCGACACACCTTTTTCCTGAAACTCTTTCAGAATGGTCCAGCCGTTGCGTTCTGCAAATTCTCTGCACGAGGTTTTCTGCATTGGAATATCATCTTTATCAACCTGACCTTTGGTTGATACTCTGTACAAGCAGTATACTCTTTTCATTTTATCACCCTTTCATACGATTTTTGCAAACCAACAATACTACATAATTTCTATAATATCCAGCGAAATCTGAAAATGAACTTAAAGAAATTCAGCATCCAATCTGTGCGTTCATTCTGTTCTCAAATGTATCCAAAAGATTTTCAAGAACATTTCTTTCAACATGGTTATTTCTGTTTTTAGAAAAGCAGATTGTGACCTTGCAGTCGTTTATAACAGATTCTATTCTGTGTTCTGAATCAATGTTATTTTCTTTTATATAGTTTTCGTTCAAATTATCACCTGTTCCTTATTTTTTGTTTTTGTCATTTATATGATCTTTCATCTGCTCATCAGCTTTTGCCGCTGCATTGCACAAGCACATAAAAACTACACCTATAAAAGCACCGACAAAAAGTCCTATAATAAATCCCAATTAAAACACCTCTTTCATAAAGTTTATTTTTCACCGCCCGACAGCAGAAGATTTTTAATTTTCTGCTGTCGGGATAACATCAATCGTTTTGGATAGTTCTAAATTTCACACTATCCGATTGTCGCTATTTATCCTCAATGCCCTGCGACAAGGAACACATCAAACGGCTTTGCATATAGCTCCATTGGAATTTCACCACCGTGAGGATCTCCCACGGCCGCCATCTTTGGTTACGACGGTTCTATCACGCTCGACTTTTGACTTGACGGAAGTATCATTATCCCCTCTGCCGGTCATCGCCGTCATTGAATTTGCCTTTCAATGTCTGAGTCCTAAAGTTCTGTATAGAAGTTCGCTCATTTAGCTTGTCCGCTCGAACAGCAGAAGGAATGTATCTGATGTGCTGATATTTTATTTTCAAAGAACAATGCCTGCTCTATTTTGGGCGAGTATAGAAAACAGGCAAAAGAGAAATAATCCCTTTCACCTGTTTCCTCACTTAAAAGCTAAAACACACCCCTAATTTATAAATTTTTTAAAATATTTTTGATTTTTTTCACTGCGCGATACACGGATCTTTGAATACTTTGATAAGTACAGCCTTCTTCAAACGCTATTTCGTCAAAAGTTTTTTCTTCAAAATAGTACTTTTTTAATCTGCGTTTCTGCACCTCGGGTAATTTGTTTATTGCAATATGCAAATTTTCTGTAACCTGAACATTTTCAAAGTATTCTTCTAACGACCATCCACTTGAATCTTTCTTTTTATGCAAAGTATGTTCATATACTTCGGAGTGCTCCAAATGTCTGTCGTATTCATTCATCCAAGAAATATCTTCAAGCTCAAATTTATTAAAACTATCAAATATTTTCTTAGATATTAAAACTTTTTGAATACAATTATTAGCATCTGTAAATGAGATATAGTACTTTCCCTTTTCTGTATGTAATGTGTAAGGATTATACTTATCCTTTCTTCTTTTGGGACGTTTGTTGTCCATATTTTGTCCTCCAATCAATCTGAATTTAAAAAATCAAATTGACTGGAGGACTCCTGCTCTTGTATAACAATAAAGTCCTTTCTGCTTTCAATGTAAAAAAGAGCATAAAAATGCCGACAGGTAATAGCATTAAAAGCTAAAACCTGTCGGCATTTAACAAGCACATATTAAATATCTTCTTATTTTTTCTGTTTTTGTTATTTCCCTTTCTCAAACACATACAGATACAAATCCTCAAGGGTTGCTTTTACGGATTGTATTTTATAGTTTTCAGGTGGGATATCAGTTACTAATCTTACAATGATTTTTTCGTCGTTATGATAGAGATTTGACACACGGTAATTATCTTGAAAATATTTAAGTTCTTCCTTATTAATTTCGACTTCAAATACCTTATTTTCAATTTCTTTTGTAAGGTTGGTACAGGTATCATGCGACACAAGCTGACCGCTTTTGAGTAATATAATCTCCTTTGCAATAAACTCAATGTCCGACACAACGTGGGTTGAAATCAATACTATTTTATCCTCCGCAATTTCGCTTATAAAGTTGCGGATTCTTATCCTCTCTTTCGGGTCAAGACCTGCAGTCGGTTCATCAAGTATCAAAATTTTTGGGTCATTCAAAAGTGCCTGAGCAATCAAGGCTCTTTGTTTCATACCTCCCGAAAATCCGCCGAGTTTTTTATGTGCCGCATTGGTGAGATTTACCGTATCAAGAAGTGAGGTTATTTTTTCCTTAGCCTCCTTCTTTTTCAATCCCTTTAATGCTGCCATATACCACAAAAATCGGTTAAGAGTAAAATCATCATACAGACCTTGTTGTTGCGGCATATAACCGAGAACTGTTCTGTAGTCTTTGCCGAGTTTTTTAATTTTCTCGCCGTCATAGAGAACTTCTCCGCTGTCGGCGTTCAGGTTGTCGGTGATGATATTCATAAGGGTGCTTTTGCCTGCGCCATTTGGTCCGAGCAAGCCATAAACGCCCGGCGTTAAGGTCACACTGAAATCATCAAGTGCCTTAACTACACCTTTTTTATATGTTTTACATAAATTTTTTATTTCAAGCCTCATTTTTACACCTTCTCATAGCTTTAAATTCAATATTAGAAAAGTTAAATGCAATTATAGTTAAACAAATCATCAGCAGGAATACGCATAATACTATCAAACTCGGGACAAGCCACATCCAACTGCCTTTTTGAAAGCTTGTGTATAATCTTATATCGGTCAAATTCATACATAACAGGCACGGAAATAATACTATCACCGCCCCGACAATCATAGACAATATATTATTCTTTAATACTTGAGAAAGCATAGCAACCGCCGTCATAACCGAGACAGCCTCCGCTATATGCACTGCCGCCGTAATAAAAATCATACTGTTTATGGAAATTGTACTGCCAATATTTGCAAAGTCCTGCATAAATACAACAGGAGTGTTTATCGACTCTGTTCCGAAAGTTTTTATAAAATTTATATAATAAGGCAAATAAATTAAAGTATATGATATAAGCGTGGTAAGCGAAAGTGTCATTACTTTTGAAAGTACAAGCCTCAGCTTGCCCTTTTTTGTACAGCGAATTAGATCAATCATATGCTTTTTATGCTCATATGCAAATATATCGGACGATATAAATATTATTACTGCCATAAGCAAGGTAAAATACTGCCATTCTCTTGACGGATTTTGGGCAAGTCTTTTATAAACAATATAGTTAATAAATATGGGAGTAATATGATAACGCTCTCCGACCTCTTTTATGTACGAGGCTTGATTTGAAATCTCCTCAAAGGCGGCGCCCTTGGTTTTCAAAATCGAATCTATAGCCGTTATCCTTATTTCTTTTTCTTCAGCCGATAAGGACATATCAGTTGAAATGGTGTTAAGCTCTTCATTCAGTCCGTCAAAATAATCCTGCTGTTGCCGCAAATAATCTTCTTTTTCCTGCGTAAGCTCGCCCTCAAGCTTATCAATATACGCGCTGTATGCGCTTTCCTGAGCCGAACTGTATACAACCGAAATATCATCAGTAGCATTACCGTAGGCGACAAAAACAAGCAGAATAATCGCTATTATTGCCATTGAGCCTTTGTAGTGCTTAAAACATTCGCCTTTGAATATTGAAACGCTGCCTTGAATTTTATAAAACCTTCGTCTGAATTTTTCAAGAATTGGCGTAAATATATTGTTTGTCGTTATTTGCGCGGATTTTACAAAAGACATGCAAATTACCGTTACGGAAGCAATAGCGATCAATATCATAGCTATAACGTAAATCAGGGTAATATTTACAGTATGTGAAAAAATATTGATATTAAGATAATTTCCGAAAATATTATTTCCGCTTAAAAAGTATAAAAAGTTTATATACTTAAGTTGATTTAGGGGAGAATTGCTTCCTATTGCAAGATAAAGAACTCCTTCAATGAAAACCCAAAATGCGGTAACGGCAAAAACCATTCCCGTATTTTTTACTAAAACAAATATAAACGCGATAAAAAGGGCAAGCACGCACATCGTGATTATTTTTGATAAACCCCACAAAACAAGATATTGCCAAATTTGCAGATTTAAATTACAATTCATAAAAAGCTCGCAGGACTGAATATTCCTTGTCATATCGCCGAAGCCGCTGTACAATCCGCAGAGTGCAATATTTGAAGAATAATATGCTGCGCATATTAAAATCGTAAAAAAGATAAGGACGAATAATTTTGAAATAATAAGCGGCATACGTCCGTATTTTGCGGTTCTGATAAGCCCGTATAATTCCTTGTCCCTTTCCAATGTAAAAATATAGATGCACATTAAAAATACAAGCGCAAATACGAGCAAATCGGTCAGAACAAATGTTGTTGAATTTTCTACGGCAAAATTGTTTCCGATTTTAAGCTTTGTATTATTAACATCTTTAAAATCCTCGGCGGTTTTTAATATGTTGTTGTATGAAAACGAACCTTCTTCCGCAAAAACCGAGAACTTTGTCTGCATCTGCGCGCGCTCATCCATATCGCCTATAAAAGAGATATAATCAACTAAAGACTTGCATTGATTTACCAAATTTGAAAGATAGGTTTGTTTATCAAGAAGCTCTTGTTTTGTATAATGTAACGCCCGCGCCTTTTTGTATTCCTCCGGGTTCTCCGCCTTATATTGTTCGGTAATTCGCCCAAGATTTTTTAGATCATCGCCGTTGCTGTTATCTGCCGTTCTGTCAAATTGAAGAGCGATTTCAACTGTTTTTAATTCACTTTCAAGTTGTCGTTGTGCTTCAGTCGGCACATAATCTGAATATTTAGATATTATATTCTCATAATCAGATAAATTAGTATGTACTGTTTTTACTTCAAGATTATTTGATTGAGTGTAAACCAAGAATATTGAATTTGCAGTAAAAAACAAAACAAGGCATATTAAAAACAGTTTTTTGCTGAACAGTTTGTAAATCTCGAACATAATCAATTTCATATTATTACGACCTTAATTAAATGAGTAGATTTCTCCGCCAAAATCAGTGCTGTTAATTGGCGAAATAGGTTCATTTCTTATAATAGAAACTAACATATCTTTAATTTCTACGGGAATTTTATCAACAGATACAAAAGCTACATATTGACCATTTACAAAAGAAAGAGGATTTTCTTTAACGAATTTTTCGGCATTAGCTGCGGTTTTAAATTTCAATATTTGAAAATTTGCAGTATAATTACCTCCGTCACCCGCCCAAGATAAAGTTACTGAAAAGCCACTATTGACTTCATCAGAAAGCGTTTTGTCATATGATGTTGAAATCTTATACAACTTATTTTGTGTATTTTCAAAAACATTTTTCAATTCATTATCATTAGTATCAATTTTTTCATTCTCATCTACTTGGCTTAATGCGTTATTATTTTCACCCTCGACATTCACGGAACTTAATAATGTTTTATATTCCACTGTTTGTCCTGACAAAGATTCTGTTTTTGACTTATCAACAAAATAAATCTCGCAATTCATATTATCCACCTGTTGAACAAATATGAAGCAATCTGAATCCTGGGGAATGTTTAACACTGAACATTCAAAAGGTATTAAAAACGAACTTTTTTCATTAAATGAAGCGTCAAGAGACTTAACATTATCTCCGTCACTTTCAGTTGCTGCGTTTTCATCTGTATCTTCACTAAAGTTCTGTAAATACAGCTGTGATTCATTTGCAAACAAATTATCGCCGTAATTCATTTCCGTTAAAAGTTTGGGATTGCTTCCGTCGAGTTCACTTGTAAAATATTTAAACTTACCGTTAGTATCCGAATTATCAATGAGATATGTTAGCTGTCCATTATAGAAAAACGGCGAGCAAACATCACCTTCATCATTTCTAATTTGGTTTATTTTTATCGTATTGATATTAATCGAATAAAATTCCTGATACGTAGAAACTGTTACCTTTCCGCTTTCCTCCTGCTTTTTAATTTCATCTTCTGAAATAGGAAGAACCGGCACATAAATATAGTCATCATATGCGGTAAATTGGAAAGTACCTCTAAGATTATCACTGTAATTTTTGCTGTTAAAGATTTCCTCCGGCTTAGATTTAATGTTATTTATTTTATATCTTTTTATCGAAAAGCTGTCATAAACTGAGGACGAATCAATATCATCGGCAAACTTATCCTGTGAGAAATAAAAATAACCTTTATGAATCAGCCAATGCGAAATGCCGTCTTTAAATTCAATCAGTTTTTCCCTTGTTGATCCATCGGGTGTAACTTTGTACAATATATTTCCGAGAAAATTACCCATAGCATCTTCATCTTTTACAACAATATATAAATTACCGTCATAATATTGCACAATATTAGCTGATTCTCCTGATGCATTTACAAATAAATTAAAGTATGCATTACAATCAACACTGTTATGCGAACAATTAGGCTTGTTACATAGCGGTGTTGCCGCCTGTGATTTACGGTCAATATAGTAAAGGTAATTATTAGGCAAAAACACATAGTACCCTTTTTCTGATTTTGTCACAGGAAAATTTATTCCGTTCAAGTTACTGTAATAATATTGAAAATTTGTTGTGTAGTCAAATGATAATTTATCATCTGAAGTTTTGCTTGCGTCATTACATGCAGACATCAACATCATAGTCGGCAACAATAAAGCAATTAGTAACGCACTTAATAATTTTTTCATTTACTGTATCCTCCAAAAACAATTAAAGAGTTATGCAATATCAGAATGTTAAAAACAAACCATACCGACATAACTCTTTGATGAATATTTGCTTTATTATAGAACTATATAAGGAATATCATATCCATTGGTATTACCTTCACACTGCGCACTATTCCATGTTACATAAGAACTAATGCGTACTTTATGATAACTTTTAGCACTTTTCAAAGAAACCCCGTTCTGTGCTGATACAGATGTTTCAGCATAGTTTGAACTGGAATCGGTACAACGATTGAAACTATTAGTGTTATAATTTCCACCTGCTTGTGCACTAAGACTTGTTAACTTTCCATTTGCAGAAGCAACATAGTTTGCCTTAACTATCTTACCCGCTCTTGCAAGTTCGCAATACGTTAACGAAACAAGTGTTTTACTCGTCAATGTAAGTTCACCATATGACATTTCTTGATATACATAATATGTATTTGTTCTTGCAGTCTTTGCTGAAGCTGTAACAATACATGTTGATGCAACTGCAATCACAGCTAAAAACACAGAAATTGCCTTTTTAAATTTCATTATCATTACCTCTTTCTTTTTTTAATTAGTTTAATATTTTGAGTTGGAATCTGTGATTCAATTTCAATTCACGCTTCCCTCCTTTTTGATAACATAGAACACAAATGCAACTAAAACATTAACAAATATTGTACCGAAATTAAATATGCAACTACTAAAAGTATGTTACATAAATCCCATAGCTACAAAAATACAATTATTTTTAGTTTTATATTTTATGTATGAACTTTCGACATCTGCACAAATGAATCAAACATAAGATATACAAATGACAATTGCTGTAATCCATATAGTAGAAAGTATCATCTGATAATTGGATTTCTCGTATCATCTTCTATTGCTTGTCTAGTTTTTCAATATCTTTTACATTAGAAAAATAGGCTTTAAGCACTTCAGGCTCTTCTGGCTGACCACTACCATACCAGGAAGCCGTTCCTGAAGCCTCTTTTGCCGCAATCATAACTAACTTTGCAACAGAATGTGCGATAAAAGATTTAATTTTCATTTTTATTTCTCCTCGTCAGACATACTGCTAAGCTTTTCCGACAGCGTTTTGTCAATGTAAATTCCGCTGTCCGGTAAAATTGTTTCTGCCGATACCATTTGTACAAAGCTTGATCCGCACAAACCTACAGCTAATGCACATGATACAATAGTTTTTATACCTTTTATTTTTTGCATTTTCTTTCTTCCTCCTCAAAATGATATTTTAATAAAATTTCTAAGTTATAAGAATTTCATTCTTTATATGATTTCTTATTCTTTATAAAATAGTTTCTGAGTAACTCAGGTTCTTTGGGCTGGCAAAAGCCACATAATGATGCTGCCCCACTAGCAAACTTAGCTGATTTAACAGCAAAAAATCCAATAATTTTTTTTGCCATTTTCATTGATTTCTTCATTTTTTATTTCTCCTTTTTGATAAAATTACTTCAACAAGAACTGATATATCTATTACAAAAAAAGTAGGAAATATTACCAGTGCCTGATAAAAATGAAACATACATAAAATCAAAATTGCAACAAATGAACTTAACACTATTTCTATAATTGAAAGTCTTTTAAACTTTTTTTTACTCTTTTCATTAATTTTTTTATTTACATTTTCTACAGGTGCATACAACCAAATAATGATTATAGATATAATCATTATTATTAAACAAAAATAGTTATTAAAAATTAAATATTGCTTAGAAAGAAAATTGTAAAATTTTATAGTACACAAAAAAGAAAAAATATAAATTAAATTACACTTAAAATATGTTTGTGCATGATATCCACCTGTACACGAACGGATAATAAATAACGTTATAATATAAAGTATGCCTTCAAAAAAGCGCCCGATCATAAAACTAATTATTAAAATAGCTATTATTCCTATTAATGATGAAAGGCATATCTCAATGCCATAGATATATACTTCTAAAGGAAATTTATCATTGTCATCAAATAAAAAAACTGCTATATTTCTAGATAAAGAATGTAACATAACTCATAAGCCTCAACATATTCTTTATTTAAATATAGCAGTTTTTATTTATTTTTGTGTAATGTGGTAAATATTACTTGTTTTTTGGTAAATTTTGTTTCTTTAAAATTATCATTGAATGAAAGTACCCATCTTTTTCAAAAAAGTTCACCTCTCCATCATATTTTTTTGCAACAGATTTTAATATATCTATACCCTTACCATGATTTTCGTTAGTCTTACTTGTCAATAGATTTGGATTCTCATTTAAAATAGATTTTTCTACTTTATTAACACAGTCAACTATATAATGATTACCGTGTATATATATTTTAAGCCACATTTTTCGATTTATCTTATCAATTTTTATTAAATACTCTATTGCGTTATCACACATATTTCCAATAATTGACACAATATCGCTGTTTTCAGAAAATTCAATCATTTCATCGGCAATTTGAATACTAAAATTAATATTCAAAGCAACTGCTTTTTCTTGCTCAACATTTATTACCGCATTAAGCAAAGGATTTTTTGTGTCTATAGGGGTATAAATAGCTTTCAGATTTTTAGAAACCTCACCACAAATCTTTTGGGCATCTTGATATTTCTTGTTTGAAATAAGATTATCAATGCACAAAAGATTATTTTTCATATCATGTTTTATCCTTGAAATTTTTTCAATTTGCACATTGCTTTGTAAAATGTTATGTTCATAAAGATCGATTTGCTGTTCCATAAGCAAAAGTTTTGTACTTGCTTCATTTTCCCTGCTTATTCTTGATACCGCATACCATACTATTGCAGTAACAGTAATCATACACAGGCATATTACAGAAAGATACACCATTATATTAGCCTCATATTTCGTGATTACCATAATGTAAAAAGTGCAGTAAACGATTAACAAAACTATAACAGGAAGGATAATAAAAGCTATAACATCTGTTATTTTTCTTAAATTGACTTTATGATTTCTAAATTTTACAAGCATTGAAAAAACTAATACATCAGTCAAATTGATAACCACTATACAAGTATATCTGTAAATCGTAGGTTCAGTTACCAATTCGTAGTGTGTATATCCTGTAAAAAAGCTTACAAAATAACTGAAAGCAAAACTTATCACTGTGTTAATCAAAAAGGCAATCAAAGGCATAAATATTCTGCTAAAAATATTGCCACGTAAACATAATAGGGAGTAAATTTCCAGTACTGCCAAAAACATTAAATCATTTATTATCATATAGTATTCTACAAGAGATGAATACAACAAAATGCCAAACATTACTGTACTGAACAGTAAAAAGCAAATTACATTTCTTTTTCTGTTATCGGGTTTCTCCATAAATAGATATAAAAATCCACAAAACATCAGCGGCTGAAATAAATCAGTCACTATTTCAACAAAAACATCAAGCATACTCTTTCACCAACCAATCATAATAATTTTTCTTTGCAATATCTTTATATTTTTTGCTAATAATAAATTCCTTTCCACAGTCTAGGATCACCCTGTTCGTTTCAAAAGTTGAAATATGTTTTGCATTCACAATACAACCAATATGAATTCGAATAAAACCTTTGTTGTTTAAATCTTCATACTTTTCATCCATTGTACTTCGTTCTTTGTATGCCAACTGCTCGGAGTAAAAGAAAACATAATTTTTTTCTTTTTCAAGATATAAAATGTCATCCAAATTCAAAAGAATAAAATCTCTCCCACTTTTTATAATATAGTCATTACTTATATTTTTTAATTTACTAAAAATAAGACTTATACAATCAAATACATTATCGTATAATTCAGATTTTCGTAAAAATGTATATGGTTTTTGCTTTAGTGCCTTAAAAACCATATTATCCTTGCTTGTAAGAAAAATAATGTATGGTATATCTGCTACACCTTTGTTTTTATTGATCTTTTCACATACTTTTATTCCGTTTATCATAGGCATATCAATATCAAGAAAAATGATATGATACTTTTTATAGTTTTCAAGTAAATCATATCCATTTGAATATTTATCAATCGTGCATTCCATCTCCATCTTTTCACAAAATTCTGAAATTTTATTAATCAAATTGTTAATAAAAATAGTTTCGTCATCAACAATAGATATATTTAACATATCCTCACCACCATTTTAATTCTAACAAATATTAAAATGTTTTTCAATATACGCTTAGATAATTAATTGTTTAAGTTTTTACTATAAATTTTATAAGTTAACGAGCTATTACCGCCGTTATCTCTGTATCTTTGCTTGGTTACTAGCAATTTGGCTTTTCTTAAATCCTTAATTGCCCTTCTTACTGTAGCAGGCGACAGCTTTATGTCGTCTGCTATTGTATTTACGGAGGGCCAACATTCGCCGTTTTTGTTTGCTCGGTCGTGGAGGTAGGTATAGACTGCTACGGCTCGGTGAGGCAAGTCCATTTGATACAAAAAAGTTAATCTACTCATTGCTGTTATCCCCCTGTGGTGGTCGCTCGGTTCTGACGACTACTTTTCCCTGCTTATTTTTGTTCTGTTCAACGCTTGAATTTTCGGGTTCTTCTGTTGGCTCATATTTCTGTTCAGAATCGATAGTATTTCCACTGTCGGCTTGTTCCGCATTTGGTGAGGTCTTAAGATTTTCATTTTTCTTCTTTTTCTCACCGCTTGCTTCATCAAAATCCGAATCAGTAACAGTCTGTTCAAGATAGTGATGGCAGTATGTTTGGATTATGTTGTTGAACAACTCCGAACGGTTGGCATAGTGAACCTCACGGTTGCCGTTTTCCATGACCTCATACTTTTCTTCAAATTTAATACCCCATTTAAAAAACAGCTTTAGTTTTACTTTCATAGGATAAAAACCTGTTTTCATAACAACAAATGTGCCTTTCGGAAGTGACTTCAGCTCATCGGGAGTCATCAATGGTCTTTCTATCATCTGCAATGATTGGGACGGATCATTTTTGCTTCTGCTTACAGAGCCTGACATAACAGTTCTTGAACCGAGTGCTTTTGATAGGACTTCCGCACTTGTGCTGTTTGGAGCAAAGCCGCCGAAAATGGTCAGCTGTGTGTTATCTATGATAACATCAGCACCCTCTTTGCCGTAATTTTTCTCAAGTTGTGCGAAGGATTGAATTATTGGCACTATCTGTAACCGCCTTGAACGGGATGCAGAGAACATCATCTCTGCCGAATCAATCTTTGGCAAAGTTCCGAACTCATCGCAGAAGAACACACAGCGGTTTTTCAGTACACCGCCGTTTTCATCTGCAACCGACAGTATCTCACGGTAGAGTTGTTGGATAATCAGCGAAACCATAAAGAAAGTGTTGGGATTTTCCTCCGGCATTACAATGAATATCGCACACTTTTCATTACAGAATTTTTCAGCGTCAATCTCCGTATCAAAGCACAAAAGCTGTTCAAGCTCGGAGTCAAGAAATGCATTCAGCCTTGAAAGTGCCGTACTCATAACGCTTGACATAGCTTGTTCAGCGGTATTTAGAGCCGCCCCTGCAAACCATTTTGCCTTGTGGTCGTCGGGAAGATAGTCCATTAAAAGCTGAAACTGATTTTTGCCTTTCTTGTTAGTCGGAGCGAGTAATTCCTGAATGATTTTGAATACCGAAACAATATGCCTTTCTTCAGGTTCGCAGAATTCTGAAACAAGTAAGATTGTTGCTGTAAGTAGTCCCTCTGCCGCATCATAAAAGTAAGCGTTCTGTCCGAATGAAGACGAGTCCATACCGGAAAGAATAATTGTTTTTGAAATAATTTTTGCATACTTTTCTGCTCTTGCCTTGTAAACAAGCTGTTCCGGTTCGGCTTTGTATAAGTCCATATATTTGTTCACGAGGTGCAGAAGATTGTTGCCGTGTGAGCGTGTGGGATTACGCAAATCTATTACAGCAATTTTGTAGCCGTAATACTTTTCGGCAATCATTCCGTAGTTGCGAACAATGTCACCCTTTGTGTCGGTTGATAAAAATGACATACCTGTGGCACAGGCATATTCAATACACGGATAAAGCCAATAGGCAGTCTTGCCGACGCCAGCCGCACCAATCATCAGAGCGTGAACATCTCCTGTATCTACCAATGCGGTTGTTCCTTTCCTACTGTTCTTACAGCCAACAACTATTCCTTGTTCAGTTGGTCTGCTTTCAGGATTATTTCTCCACTCGTTAGGCTGAAAATCAATTTGCTTGTAAGTTCTCTTGATTTCCTTTTTGGTCGCCCAACGAGCAGTTCCGTGCTGACCTTGTCCGACAGTTTTGTTTTTTATTTGGTTAAGAGAATAGTTATTACCAACTGTTGTAATAATCACAAACAAAGCTAACATTGAACCTGTTACAATTATCAAAGTTACAATACCTGATGGCATATTCGTTCATCTCCTTTTTCTGATAAAGTTAAATCCTCATTCCAGTCTTTATGCGTTGAAATAAGAATTTCGTTTTGGATATTCATTGAATTTAATTTTTCGGCTATGCGTTTATTTGCTGTCTGTCCTGCCTCGTCATTGTCAAAGCAGAGAAACACATTTTTGATGTTCGGATTGTCTTGCAGACATTGAAAAAGCACCCTGTCCGAGACTGAACAGGACGCCGCATAGCTGTGACTTTTCCAATTTTCCTTATGCATTGAAATGTAGGAAAGCATATCAATGGGAGCTTCGAATAAAAATAGCTTTTCGCTTGTGCCGTTAAAGTGAAAGCTGTACTCGGGCTGACTGCCTGCAACATTTCCTTTATACGGATTACTCGTCACCGTTCCTCTCTTATGTGCGTGGCGAGGTTTACCGTTTGAATCATAGCCGACAAAGACAGCATTGTGATAATCGGCTGACTCATAAATCATTTTCTTCCGCACAAACTCAAAAAGCGCATCCTTGTCAATGCCACGAGTCAACAGCAGATAAGAAAAAACTCTGCTCATTCTGTCATTTCTCGGCGGCAGTTCAAAGGGTTTACGCTCTTTTTCTATGGGCGGTGAGGTTATGATTTGACCGCCACAGTTATTCAAAAGCATTTCTACCGCTTCGGCATAGTCCTTGTTGTAAAATCTGCGGACGAAGTCAACCGCATCGCCGCCTTTCTGTTTGTACTGATGATACCAGAGGTGACCTCTGATTGTAACCTTTTGCGAGCCGTCAAGCCATTCGTATTCTGAGCCTGAACGCTTGACTTGCTCACCCTGACTGATTAAAAAATTTGCAAGGTCTGTTCTCCTTGCCTGTTCTCGCTGTTCTTTTGTAAAATGAATGTAGGTTGATATTTTAATCACTTCCTTGTATATATTTTTCTTTTCTGCTGTAATATCTTATAGTGGGTAGTTATTCTCTTATCACTGTGACAGGTGGCACCTGTCAGCGTTTTGGTGCAGTTACTCCTTGGCGGTGTGATTATTTTTTGATAGACAATTTTATTTGTCTATGGTATGATAATTGAAAAATAACAGATTGATAAATCTGAAGTTGCGAAGGTGGTTTTGTGATAAGTAAGTTGAGATACGGCAATACAAATACATTCTTTATTCAAGGAGAACGTGGTAGTTTGCTTATTGATACTGACTTTGCAGGAACATTGCCTGCATTTTATAAAGCAATTAAAGAACACAGCATTAAAATTAGTGATATTTCTTATGTTTTAGCAACACATTACCATCCTGACCATATTGGTTTAATAAGTGTTCTAATGAAGCAAGGAGTAAAACTACTTCTAATTGATACACAAAATTCGCATATTCATTTTGCAGACGAGATTTTCAGAAAAGATAAACGATTAGATTATGAGCCTATCAATACTGATAATTCAATAATTATCAGTAGCAAAGATAGCCGAGAGTTTCTTGAAAATTTGGGCATTGAAGGGGAAATTATATCTACCCCAAGTCATAGTGAGGACAGCATAGCGTTGATTTTGGATAATGGGATTTGTTTTGTGGGAGATTTAGAACCTATCGAATATATTGATGCTTATGACGACAATGTTAAATTAAAAAATGATTGGAAACTTGTAATGAGTTACAATCCTAAAATTATTTACTACGCTCATGTAAATGAAAAAATATTGTGATAGACAAATTCCGGTTTATCAAACTTACATTTTCAACCCCTGTGCCTGTTTCTTATCATTAATCTTCTGCTGTAATTTTTTATCTGTCCTTTGTACTCTCTGCTTTTCTTCAAAGCGGAGTTGATTTTGGATTATGTTGCAAAGGTAACGCAGGAGATAAAGAGAAGAAACTGCAACGCTGTTGCGGTTGGTTTTAATTGAATATCTGGGATACAGAACACCTTTGTCTGAATCAAAAACTGATTCGGCAGAGGTGTTTTCTTCATATTTAAAGGGACTTGAAACAGATTCATTGTCCGAATTTTCGCTTTTCTCAACCACATCTTCAGTGAGATTTAGTTTCAACGCTTCCTTAATTACAGCGTTCTTGATTGACTTAAATTCCTTGTTTTGGGCAAGAGGAATCCTGTCAGGCATTTCATCTGTGTAGGTGCGGATTGTATTTTCCTTTTGCTCGTACCAGAGGTCATACAGCTTTTTAATTCTATTGTCGTTGGCAAGCTCATCAACAATGGAATCAACGATTGCTTTTACATCGGGTTTCAGATAACCGTAAACCTTTTTACCTTTCGTTTTTGAAAGCCTGTCGGCAAGCTCTAACAGCTTATGCTGAATTGACGCGCTGATATATATTTCAGAGTTAATCTTTAAAACCAAATCCTCTACTATGTCACGAGCCTCAGCACGGAGCCTATCTCTATGTTCGGTTTGCTTCTGATAAATACTTATCAAGTCCTGACGGAAGATTACCTTTGCAAGATTTGACTTGATATTTTCAATGCCCTTTTCCGTCAGGTACGCTTCGTTCGGTTTTGTAGAATATGCAATCATATGAATGTGAGGATGATGTCCCTCGTTATGAAATGCCGCATACCATCGGAAATTTTCGGGAGCGATTTTCATATTCTCCGCTATCATATTTCGCTGTGAACGAATTAGATTCATCCAAGCTTTTGCATTGTTGTAGCCCAGCCGTTCCGCATCTTCTCGCTTTAGAGAAATGATATGCGTCCACACATTACTCTTGCTTTCTGCAACCTCTTTCTGCACATCAGATAAAACTATCGGCACACCGCCATCGGTAAATAAGCCGTGTGAAGATATTTTCTCAACCCTCGGTCGCTGTGCAATGTAGCTTATATATTTTTCTCGGTCGCCGAATAGTTCAGCGTGAGCTTCGGCAATCCGCAAAATCAATTCATCTGCATTACCTCTGTTCGGCTTATCAAGATAATCCTGATACTCATACAAGTCCTTTGAGTCAGGATAATCTATCAATAATTTATTGATAATCTTTTTCTGAACCGAAGTCGCTTCCATAAACTTTTGTGTGCTGTCAGCCATTTCAACTCCGTCACGAGTAGCAATATATGAAATATAATTTCCGATATGAGTTTTAGAATTTGGTTTGATATACGGTGATTTCATAATAATTCTCGTCATAACTTACCCTTTCTGAAACCTGACCGCATCATCAAACTTGTATTTACCGCTGTTTCGTTTGACCTCATCAACACATATTTTTCTTAAATCTCTCAGCTGACCTTCGGTAATCTCATTGGTCGCCGCAACAACATGCATCAGCATTGCAAGCTCAACTCCTTGCTTGAACAGCACTCTTGCAATTCTATCCTCGGTATCAAGAATTTTTGAACTGATGACGGATTCAAGTGCAGGAGTAAGCACTTTACTTATGTTCTTTGAATTAAGCCACGCAATGTAAAACTCTATTGCGTTGGAAATGAATTCGCTTCGTGATGTTGCGTTGGTTTGCGCTATGGCATTATCACAGGCTTTGAGTAAATCCTTACCTATATACAGTCCTATTCTCTTTGAGTCGTTGTCCATTTTTCATCTTTCCTTTCGGTAACACTTGGAGTATTCAGAAAAAACCTCTTAAAATCGGCAAAATCGGGCAGTTCGGAATACAAGCGGTAACACAACTTTAAATAAGTAACACCTTTGAAAATCCCCGAACGGCGTTGCCGGTCGGTGTGTTTCGGCATCTGTTGCTCTGCAACGGAATACGCCTTTATCCTGCTTGAATACCTACCCTTGAAAAACTGCCCGAATTGCCGTAACTTTGATTTTTCACACCTTGCCACAAACCGCCCTGTTTCGATTTTTATTTGGTTTCGGATAACTTTCCCGACTTCTTGTGTAAAAGCCGACACATGGCGAATGTGGCGATAATACCGCCGTAATTCTTTACTTAATCACTTTGCCGTTTATTACTTCAAAATTGCACTCGGTATATGACAGTCCGTACTCCTTGACTTCACGGTTCATAATATGAAACATTGATTGCTCAATACTGCGAGGGGATAACTTGATTTCATCACCTAAAGTGTCATAGCAAATCCATTCTTCACTGTTGGGTGTATCCTTAACGAGAATGTCAAAGCCGAGGAGCATTTTATCGGGAGTTGGAAATACAACAGCATTGATTTTTACACAGCCGACTGTGAGTGAAGCAAAGAGAGTGTCGTGCTTGTCCTTTGGATTTTCAGAAAGTAATTTCTTGACTTCGTTCACCGACAAATACATTTTGAAAATATATTTATTACCGAGTTGCTTTTTCAATTTCTTTCTCTCGTTCATAAACTCATACCGCCAATCTCATTTGTAAAATCTTCAACCTCATCTTCATCGGGTGAATCAAACAGATTGTTCTGTTCAAGGTTTTCATAGAATTTTTCTGCACTGTCATTCACGGCTTCGTTTAAAACTTTCATATCAAAACCGCAGTCCTTATAACCTTGCGATACTGTATCGTAATAGCTTGCACTTGGCAAGCCGAAATCCTGCTTAAGATTCATAATGTAAACCATTGCAGTAAGTTCCAAACCGTTATTCAATTTCACAGGCAAATCCTGTTTGAAGTAGTGTGACGGATAACCCTCGTAGCGGTCAAGGAGTTTTTCATCTCTCGGCTGAAGCTCCCACAGTGCAACGGGAACGGACTTGCCACTGCAAGGTGTGATTGTCGCGTAGGAACAGTGAGGCATACCCTTGAACTGCAATCCGTAATTTTCGACTACACCCTTGCCGATAAGCTTTGCTGTGGGGCAACGATATTTCATCTGTTTAAGATTGAGGTTACTGCCGTAGGCAATGTATAATTTTTTACTCATAATAGATTTCTCTCCTTACATACTCATAACAAAACCCGAAGTTTCTTCCTGTTCATCATTTGGAACAGGATTGACTTCGGGTTCGTTGACATTTATATTTTCGTTTGTATTATTAAGTTCTGCGGCTCGTTTTTGAGCAAGCCTTTCTTTTTGTTTTTCAGCCTGTGCAGGATCCTTCCACGCAATGTTTCCGTCAAGATTTTTCAGCAGATGATGACGAGCTGTTTTGAATTCGTCACCTATCAAACCTAATCTCAAAAGCCAAGTTCTGAAAGTATACTTTTCATTGTCCGATACAGTTTTAGCGTGTCTTGCAGACTTCTGTATCAATGCCTGATGACTGATTGCAAGGCACAGCTGAATCGCACTTTTGACCTCGCCTGCGTGTAAGGTGGAATTGAAAAGGCGGAATTCAATCGTACCCTTGTAGAACACGCTGTGAAGATTCAGTGCGTGATAGCGAGTGTCATCATAATGTCTGTAGCTGTAATCTTCGCCGTCATACCACATTGATTTTATCTGCTCCATTGACATAGGAGGACGGTTATTGATTTCATCAAGGAAACGAGTGTCCATCTTCTGACAGTAATGTTCCCTTGACACATTCACTTTCAAAGCCTTGTAGAGCAAGTCCTCTTTCGCCGCCATAATGTTTACGATGTTGCGAAGTGTTTTCGGGGTATGCGGAGCCGCATTAATATGACAATGTAAACCACAGCTTGAGTTGACTCTCGCTCCTGCATCACGAAGCTTTCTGACAAGTTCTTGTATCGTTTCTATATCATCATAGTTGCAAATCGGAGTGACAAATTCAACCGAGTACAGAGAGCTTGCATTCTGCCCCGAACGGTTTTCACAACGAACGCTTGCGTCACGCATAATCTTCCACATTTTCCCGTCATTGTCACGAACAGAATACGCATCATAACAACCGCCGACATGAGTTGCGTTCGTATAAAAATAACCGGCAATCACTTTCGCAGCCGTACTGCGAGTGATGCCGGTCATTTCAATTTCTATTCCGAAATTTTGATTTTTCAAGTTACCACCTCGGTATTTTCTTCCTGTAGCTTTGGTTTTTTAGGCTTTGGTGGTTTCACCTGTGAACCTTTCATATTAATAAACTCTCTGACATTTGCAGGAACATATTTTGCGTACAGAGAGTCCACAGATTTTTCAAGTTCTTCCTTGAAATCCAAATCACGCTGTGACATATACAGCCTGATTGCATTCAGCTTTTCATCATCGTACATTATGCTTACACTTGTTTTCTTCATAAAAAATCACCTCGTCATTTCTTCTTTTGATTTACATATTTTATATTCGGTATCTTCAGCCACTTTGTCCATCCTCGACCGTTAAGCTCTGTTTTGACAACTCCGTAGGCTGTGCCCTGTGCTTCGATTACTTCTCCGTTGCCGATATACACTCCGATATGTCCGTCCTTCCAGACCGCAAGTCCGGGTGTATTGGGCATATTTGAAATCGGTCCGCTCTCGCTTACATTGTTCCAAATAGAATTTGCACCGCAATCCGTAAACCCGTTTGAACCTGCTACAATTTCTCCGCTGTCAGAGTTGTACCAAGCATATGATTTTATCAAACCTATGCAATCACAAACTCTCTTGCCGAGCCATTTTTCACCGACCTTTCTCATCTCACCGCCTGCCTCGTTATTTCCGGGAAACAACGACGCCTGTTGGTTGAGATATTGTTTTGTGCAGACCTGACCGTAACCGCCGTACACATAACCCCAACCATTTTTGTATGCGTTCTCGCACCACTTGACAAGGTCGAGATTGTTCTTCGTGGTCTTGTCAGTAAAGCCTGCGGTACTGATTTCCGCACCCTTGATTGACTGCATCATCTTTTGGAACTCGTCATACTTTATCTCCGTTCCGAATTTCTTATTGACGGCATTTATCAAATCCTCATCTGACTGGTTCTTCTTAAAACAGGAAACAAAGTTTTTTACAAAATTCTCGTCCTCGGATTTATCGGACAGCGAGAACAGATAGATAACCTCTGCCTGCGTGTTATAGTCGGACAACTTTTTATTTTTCAGTTGATTTTCAACCTCTGTCATTGTGTCGTTAATAAGCTGTAGATTTTCCATCTGTTCTGCCGAGATGTTTTCTTGTATAGACTGGTTTAGCTTGTCAGTGTCAATATCCATACTTCCGTTAAAAACTGACACAACAGCAACAATCGGCATAACCACAATTATGATTATGCCGATTACTATACCGCCTATTGTTTTTATGACCTTTTTATCCGTTAGCAGAGAAACTGCTATTTTCTTTAGTGCCGCACCTATGGTTGCACTCATTGAAACTCGCCTTCTTTCAAAAAAGCAGAAAGCCAACTATTCATAACAATAAATGAATAGTTGACTTCATTAAAGTATTTTTCTTCAATTTATTATTCAGTATTATACCTGATAACAATTTGCAAAAATCACGCCGTGTTTTCCGAGTAAACTTTTCCAATCATTTTTTGAAGCTAAAGTTGTTGAAACACTTTTAGTAGAACCCGATTCTTTTTTACTAGTGTACTTGTCCATATATTCATTAATATTGTTAACATTATCAACAGATGAAAACATATTTTCAAACACATACTCTTGTGTTACAATTAAAACATCAATTCTTGATAAATCTGCAACAACAAATGCATATACAGGTTCTAAATCTCTTAATTTTGATTCATTATAAGTATGGATAATATCATTAAAAGTAAGATTAATACTGTTATTTATATTAAACTGAATATTTCTTGATTTTACCGAAACACCATACTTTTTATTTTCTTTATAACAAGCTAAGTCAATACCATTTTCGTCAATCATATCAACTTTATACCCCAAATTATATAGTAAAGATGCTACAAATGTCTCACCAAATTTTCCAACTATTTCAGATTTTCTCATTTTTATCCATCCTTTCGTTTTATTACTACCGTAACATCAATAAAGAATTCTGTCAATACAAAATTTTATCTGCCGCCTGCACTGCCGAAAATCTCTGCTTTGTATTCGGGAGCCTGAACAAGAAGCAAATACCTCTCGTTTCCGCACCTATACAGACAAGTGCCACGCTCACCGAATTTTATTAAGGCATACTCGTTTGGCTCTACCATTAGGGCATCTTCAAAGTCTTTTGGATTGATATTACCGGGGAAGAATAAGAAGTGATGAGTCGGGATTGAGAACAAGGGTTTTGTGTATTCCTTAACGCTCGGAATCAAAAAATCGTCTATGTTCTGACTGGCTAAAATCACTGCTGAGTCCTTTTTGCGAACACGCTTCATTGCGTTGCGTATATACTCAATTGCTGTGAGATTTGAAAGGAACAAATATAGCTCGTCTATTGATGCAACGGTGTTGCCCTCACCTAATAACTTGTTGGACATATAGGAAAGAATGTTGAACAGCATTGCATCTTTGAGTCTTTTATTAGTATCAAGCAATCCCTTAACCCCGAAACAGAGGAAACTGTCGTCGGTAATGTTGGTGTGACCGTTGAAATACTTTGATTCTGAACCTACACACATACTATGAATACCCAGACAAACCTCCTGCAAGATTTCTTCTGTGTAGAGGTATTTTCGCTTGTGGTCGTAGGTCATATATTCTTCCTCACACAAGTCATAGAAATCGCTCATCACAGGAAAGTCGGACGGTTTCTTTGTGCTGTAATCAGTTGTGTCGGTTATGCCGAATCGTGCGTACAGCTTCATAAGCAGAATTTCAATTGTATCAAGCTGTGCGTCCGTGAAATCCTTGTAGGTTCTGAAAAAGTCTTTTAGAAATGCAATATGCTGTGATAATCGGGTAACTTTGTTAAATGCAGGCGGTGCGTCTTTATCAAGTTCGTCCTGACCGTCATTCCACGCTTTTGGTTCTAAAGGATTTATCTTGTATTTTCCCGACATAAAATCAATGTAGCAACCGCCGAGGGCATTTGTCAAATCTTCATACTCCGCTTCAGGATCAAGGCATACGATTTTCTTTCCGCTTTCTCGGATGTTTGTCAAAATCAATTTGAGCAGATAACTTTTACCCTGACCTGAGTTTCCGAGAATAAGAATGTTACTCGTTGTCTTATCCTCTGTTCGTCTGTCAAAATCAACGAGAATATTAGTGCCGTACTTATCTCTGCCGATATACAAACCGTTTGGATCTGTCTTACCACTGAAATTAAACGGAAACAGATTTGCAACAGATGAAGCAGGCAACACTCTTTCATACAAAAGTCCGAATTGATTTGAACCTATGGGGTTCACCGACAAGAAGCCTTCTTTCTGTCTTAAAGTCAGACGATCAACTTCAATTTTTGAGCGAGTAAGCTCCATTGCAATATCAGTTTGCAACTCTTTTAATTTCTGTTTGCTTTTGGCTTTAAGTTCGATGAACACAGAACAATGCAATAAAGCCTCTTTGTTCTTTCGCAGATTTGCCATCAGCGTGACAACATCCTGCAAGTTGCCCTGTGCTTCAATGGTTTCGTTTACATCGTTACCGCTTGATTTGAGCTTATTTTTGCGTGTTGCGTTCTGTATGATTTTACGCTGTTCCATACTCTCCACAAGTCTGTGATAGATGCGGAGAGTTACTCCGTTTCTGTCTGCAAGCTGTGAAAGAATCGCCTGTTCTTCAGTTGACGGCGGATATTCACGAACCGCCCATACACTGCGGTATGAGTCGCCGACAATGTAGTGATCTGTCAAGAATTTTATTGTTGACGGCAGAATCATATCAAAGAAATCTTTTGTGTAAATTTCCTCTGCCTGTTCTGGTGTGAGCACCTTTGGTTTTCTATTGAATAGTCCCATAATTTTTACCCCCTTTAATTTCGAACTGCCAACACAAGTATGCGGTCATCTTGATTGTATCCGTAACAGGTTGAAAGCGTTAGAATCTGCTGACCGTAAACAGGTGTAATTCCTGTGTCGTATATGGATTTCTCTTTTGCATATTCAATTCTTGAGTTATAGCTTTTTTCCGTTCCAACTGTTGTGAATCTGTACCAATCATCATCGGATTTTACTTTCATAACAGAAAAGACGGAGTAAGCAAATGCCCCGTCTTTCGTTTTGGGCACAACTGTCGGATGTTTCGTAAAATAAGAATAATCGGTATAGTTGCAGAGGTCTGCAAACATTGTGCCGTTGTTCATATGGTGTCCGTAAATTATGAGATTGGTGCTGTCGGCTGAACACCTTGCATCAAGAAACGGTGTACCGCTATAGCTGTACTCACCGTAAAAATTCCTATTCAGATACTTCTGCGGATTACTGGGTGTGTGCATAACAGGATAGTTTATGTTTGTTCCTGATATGTTGATCCAGCCGAAGCATTCGGAATTCATCGAAATGAGTTCCGATATTGAATGAGGTTCGTAATATGTCGTGAAATACATAGACGATTCGTCTTGAACATCATTATCACAATCACTGACTTTTAATAAATTTGGATTTATGAATTGTTCTTTTTCAGTATCATTACCTGTCGATTCCTCAGTAACAATTTTTGCAAGGTTTTTAAAACTTTCATTCTCTTTGTACTCTGTAAACACCTGCGAAAATATTGAAACCATGCAGGCAATTATAACAACAGAAAATACGCCTATCACAATTCCTGTTTGGATTTTTCCTTTATGCTTCTTCATAGGTCTGCTCCTTTTCGAAATACTGCTCGCCGTCATAGTCGGGCATCAAATCGCCGTTCATACATGCTTCAAAGTAGATTGCAAGAAAACGCTTGATGTCGGCTTTCTTCATTCTTGTGACCTCGAAGCCCTGATCTGATATAATCTTCTCAACCCTGTTTGCTTTCAGCAAAACATTTTCGGATTTTGAAGATTTACACCTTGCTATGAACAGAAACTGCCTTGCAGTTGAAGTTTCGGTCTGAATGCTGTCGAGAAAATCCAGATCCTTATTCAATATTTTTCTGACTTTTTCATTCTGTTCAGCTTCAATTCTGCCTTTGATATAGCTTTTGTTTGTATCGAAGCACTCGCAGGAATCGGTACAGGTGATCTCAATATCCGGCACAGCAGAAAGCACCATCATCAGGTGGCGCACCTTGATTTCGATATTCGTGTGGGAAAGCACAGAAATATTTGTAGGCTGAACCATATAGAAAATCAGTTCTTCCTTGCCGACCTTTAAACCGTTTTTCGTAAAGGTTTTTATGCCCAGCAAGTCCTGAACTGATTTGCCTTTTCGTTTTTGCTTTTTCACTTTTTCTCCCTCCAGTAAAAAATTTGTTGTGTTGAAATAAAATACTTCACAGCATAGCGGATAAAATCAAGAATTGTTGTATCTTCAAGCCTTATTGACAAAAATCCGAAGCAAAGTGTCACTGCAAGCGGTACTATTATCCTCGTCTGTGCAAGTATCAGGATTGATAATAAAAGCGCTATGCTCATAATTGCAAAATCCCGTAAGCTCCACAGCCACAGATTGGCGGTAGCTTTGAGGTTCTGCGGATATAAATAAGTGGTCATAATCTTAAATTCCTTTCGTCTTAAATCGGAGCAAAGTTCTAACAAGCTTGTTTGATTAGAACTTTGCGATAGATTGCAACTTGTGCCAAGGAGCATTGCGCCTCTGCTTTTTAGCGGAAATTTTACGCTAAAAAGCAGTAATGTTCTACGCAACATAAGTGGAGTAGAACATTGGCACTAAGTTATTTTGCCGCCCTCGCAACGCTTCTCGTCAGATTAACGGCAGTTGTAGTTGCGTGAACAATGCTCGTCATATTCACTTTTACGCTTGAATCAAGTCCGAACTGCTGCGCAATTCTCGGCACTTCGTTTGCCGCCAACATAATGCCTAAACCGAGCAACATATTAGATGGAAATGTCAGCAACCCGAGGAACAGCAGAGTTGTCTGCATAAATGCCGTCAGGCACAACGCCGCTATCTGTTTCATCCACTGATTGAAGCCGTCCTGATAACCTCTCGGAACACTGAACATATACAGCGAACCTACCGCCATCTGAATGAGCAGAATTCCTCCACGCTTGATGTTCGCAAAAAATATCTTTATTACGCAGTAGGCAAAAGCAATCATACATAACAGATTCAGCAAACCAAAATTCACTTGAACAGAAACTGCAAAACTACCCTCTAAAACGCTTGTGCTTTGTCCGGCTAAATCAAGGCTTTGCTGTCCTGCCATTATGGAGGACAAATCCTTTGAAAATGTGTTTTGCAGGCTGATGCAGAACTTATACAACTCCACAGGTACTACGCCAAACAGCGAACAGGCAAAGAACCCTTTTAATACATTTATAGCGGTTGTTTTGATATTCGCTCTGCCGTTCTGATACTCTATTGCAACATCGAATACGGCAACGACCGTGCCTGCGACGAACAATGCCCAGCCGAAAAGCGTAAACAGATTTATTGTCGCCTGCACCCATTCAAGGTCGAACACATCTGCTCCCATATTTCCCATCATTGTGAAGAAGTCGGCAACAGCGTTGTAAATCGTTTCATAAAGCCACTGAATCATTGTGTTCCATATAGCATTTGAGATTTGCTCACCGAGGAAGTCAAACACCTCGCCTATGGCACTTCCGATTCCACCGATGAAATCTCCTAACCAATCAAAAATATAAATCACCTCGCAAAAGGCTGTTATGATTCAACACAACAGCCTTATTTTTATTGTTATCAAAGTACCGTCCAGATGTATAGCGGTGCAGTCAGCGAGAACACAAGACAGCCGAAAAGTATTGCCGGTGCGGTGAATTCAAACTGTCCGTGCTTGCGGTAATCGAGATAAGCCGTAGCCAGTTTAACAAAGAAAAGTATAGCAAGAATCATATCCACCGCAGGAAAAACAACATTATTTACAACGCTTTTTATCTGTGTTTGTGCCGATGTCCATGTGCTTTCAATGGCTGATGATACATCGCCTGCCGCAAAAGCATTTACTGCCGATATTCCGAGCATTAACAGTATTACTGATATTCCTGCCAACCACTTCAATAACTTAATTTTTCTTGATTTTATCATTTTTTACCTCCGATTTTCTTAAATCATTCTCTGATATATATCTGACTTTGATGTTCAGCTTTTCGGCGAAGTGAATCTCTGTTTTCATACCCTCAGTTATTTCATCTCCGAAAACCCAGACCGCATCGCAAACCTAAAGCATAGAAAGTCCTGCGTTCATACCGAGATTCCTTTCTTTATCATTTCTGTCATCTAAAATCAGCACATAAAAATGCGGTATGAACGGAGCCATACCGCACTCTAACGCATAACGGGCATATCGTTTTGCGTTTTCAATGTTTACAGATACATTACCGCCCAAAGGCGAACAGATATACACCCTGTGCATTATTCATCGTCCTCATCTTTCTTTTTGAATTTGATGATGAGAAATGCAATTAAACCTCCGACAGCAACAGAACCTAAGCCAATATAAAAGCCGAGATTTGAGTTATCACCAGTCTGCGGTTTTTCGGGTTCAGGCTGTGGATGAATTGTTACAGTCTGACCCTCATCTTCAATGTCAGCGTGTACTGCAATTTTTGTCCCATCACGATAGAGAGTTTCAAACACAACGATTTCTGTATCTTGGGTAATTACAGAGCCGTCAAAGGTGAAAGATACTGTTACTTCGCCGTCTGCTGTTTCGGGTGTGAATGTTACCTCGGAACAAACTTCTTTGCCGTCAACAAGGAATGCTTTTCCTGTTGACTTGTCCATAAGCACACCGCTTACTGTGTATTCTTTTCCGACTGTCAGATTCTTATAAGAAACCACATCATCAATAGTAATATCGCCGTTAGCTGTGAATTCCTTTTTGCCTTCAATACTTGCCTTTGTTCCGATTTTCGGAAGTTTAACGGTTACTGTCTGACCTTCGTCATCAATTTCAGCGTGGACTGCAAGCTCTTTGTCCTCACTGTAAAGGCTTTCAAAGACAACAATGTCAGTATCTTCCTTGATATATCTTGCGTCAAAGGTGAATTCTACTGTTACACTGCCTGTCGGTTCATAAGGTGTAAATGTGGTTTCTGAACGGATTTCTTTTTCATCAATTAACAGCGGTTCACCTGTTGCCTTATCCATAAGAATGCCCTTAACCGTGTACTCTTTTCCGGGTACAAGGTGCTTGTACTCAACAACATCTTCAAGAGTGAACACATCTGTTGCGCCGACTTCCTTTTTGCCGTCAATAGCAGCTGTGGTTTTTAACTCGGGAATTTTATCGTTCTCGACTGTGATTTCGATAATTTCCTCATTCTCTGAAATTGTTGCCTGATAGCTTTCTTCATTAGGGAGATAACCGTCTGCAGGCTTTAACTCACGGACAATGTATTCGCCGTAAGGAACATTTTCAAAAGTTAAGATTCCTTCCTCATTTGATTCGGATGTCAGAATTGCAGTTTCTTCTGTGAATTTGGTTTCATTAATACTGAACAATCCGAACAATGCACCACTAATAGTTTCTTCGGTTTCACGGTCAATCTTTAAGCCTTTTATTGTGCCGTAGATGATTTCATTTCCAAGCGGTTCACCGTCATTTACAGAGATATGAACAGTTGCTGTATCCTGTCCTGCATATTCAAACACAACAGGGTATTTTTTATCAGAGAGGATATAGTGGCTGTCTGTGCTGATTTCCTTAACATAGTAACTGCCAATTGGTAGGTCGGTTGTGAAATTCGCCTTACCTTTTTCATCACAGGTGATGATTTCAAGAAGTCCGTTCTTTGGAATGACTGTTCCGTTTGCGGCTTTCAAATCTTCATCAGCGTAAAGTCCGAATGAAACATTCAGAATTTCATCATTGTTTCCGATATTGAATTTTTCGTCCTGTTCAAGAATTTTTGTAAGGTCGATTTCAACCTTTTGCCTGTCGTTTGTAAATGAGGTTGAGGTGTTGGTTACCTTTTCGTTCTGTCCTGAGTAGGTAAGTTCAACCGTATGAGGTTCGGGATTGATAACTGTTCCATACGGAGCAACGGTTTCAACAACACGGTATTTGCCAATGTAAAGCTGTTTGCTTGTAGCTGTGCCTTTCGAATTTGTTTTCAGAGTTGCGACAAGCTCGTCTTTCGTTGCTCTTACTGTTCCGTCAGGCGTTGTAATATTCTCATCAGCATAGATTTCAAACACAGCACCTGACAAACCGCTTACAGAATATTCGGGCTGATAGATGGTCGGAAGTACGACATCATTTCCGTTTTCATCAGTATATCCGCCGCCGACTGCAGTTACATTCGAGAAAATCTCGCCTGTTTTTTCTACGGTAATTGCACCTTTCTGCGGAGTATTTTTCTTCTCGGTTTTTACGATTGTGACACCGTTTTCTTCTGTTGTGTTTTCTGCTGTAATATCAAAGTAAATCGGTGTTGAATCAAGCACATATCCGTAAGGAGCCTGCATCTCAACGACTGAATAGCCTTTGCTGTAGGGCAGAGTTTCAGGTGTGATAAGGTAACCATCAGAATTTGTATAGAAGGTGTCAATAGTCGTTACTTCGGGATAGGTGTAGGTCATAGTCACGAGCTTGTCGTTAGGATCATAAATCTGAAAGCCTGCGCCTGCATACGGAATCTGTTTGCCTGTTTCGCTGTCAACCTTTACTATCTTTACATAGCTTTCAAGGCTTGCGTTATTGATGAGGTATTTGTAAGTCTTATTATTTTCAGAAATAAACACATCAAAATCAGCAATGAATTCTGTTCCATTCCAGCCTTTGGTCTGATGAACAGTGTATGTGCCGTAAGGCAAATTCTTTGTTTCTGCAAAGCCGTATTCATCACATACAAGAGTATCTCTTTCAGTTTCCTTTGCCTTGTTGTAACTACCTGCCGATTTCAGATACACCTGAAATTCTGCACCTTTTTCGGGAGTTTCAATTTTTGTACTGCCGTCATCGGTGTGCTTAATTATTGAGATTTTGCCCTTTAAAATATCCTCGGTTACACTCATTGAAATGCTGTTATTTTCAATGGTGTATTTCTTTGCTTCTACACCGATATGATATTCGGTTTCGTCAAGCAGATAACCCTCACTCGGCTCAATTTCTTTCAGAGTCCAGTTGTCACCGCACACATAGTATGAAGTTGTAAAACTGCCGTTCTTGTCTGTGGTGTATTTGTCAACCAACTTGCCGTTATTGTAGATACCGTAAACTGCTCCTGCGAGTGTTGCGTCACCCTGTGCAGACTTTGTTTCAACGTCTGTTTTGGTAACAGTAAGATTCCACTTTTTCAAAACATTGTCAAATGACCTCTGTGTTACCTTGTTCCACTCAATAGGTGCAGTCTGCTTTTTGGGAACAACATATCTGTCAGCAATATCAACTTCTTCAAGCGTATATAGCTTGTCACCACTAACGAGAACATTTGTAAAAGTGGCAACACCGTCAGCGTTGGTTGTTGCATACAAGTCCACATTCGCACCACTGAGTGAAGTTCCGTAAAGGTGGAATTTTACACCCTCGTTGAAATTATCCTCACTGGTTTTTACTACTTCAAGACTTCCTTTCTTGAGGACATTTTCAAAAGTCACCTTTGCAGTTTTGCCGCTTTCGACCTTAACGGTCTGCGATTTCTGTGTTTCGTACTTACTGTCTGTAATTTCGGTAACGGTGTAACTTCCGGGAACAAGGTCAGTTAATTCAAATTCACCTTTTGAGTTTGTCTTAACTGTCTTACTGTAACCATCGCCTTTGACAGTAAACTCAATATTTGCAACATTGCCGTCCTCGGAGGTTTTGACAAGCTTTAGGTTGCCCGAGCTTGTCTTGACCTTGAAATATGCCCTTATCGGGTCAGCGTCGTTTTCAACACCTGTGATTACATCCTGCAAAGTTGCATCTCCATATGGGATAAGGGTTGTATTTCCTACGCTTGGCATTAACTTTGCAGAGTTGAATGTTACTGCATTATTGACTGGCGAAGTTGAAGTTAATGTCAGCTTATTACCGGATTTTAAAACGGAAATTCCGCTTGTGGTTTTGAAGCTGAAATCCGAAAGAATACTGTTGCTGTCTGTTAAGGTTAAAGTGTACTTTCCGTCAGAGTATTTCATCTCATAGGTTTCAGCCTTTGAGGCGATTGCAGATGCAAAGCTTGGAACAATTGAGTAATTGGCAAGGCTTTTTGAGATAGCATTGTAAACTGACTTAACTCCGGGATTTGCTCCGCCTGCACAGATACCGTCAATGAACTTTGTATTTGTGCATTTATAGCCTTCGCTTGTAGAACGACAACCTGAAACAAACTCCCATACAATCAGCTGTGTTGCTACCCATTTCTGATCCTCTGTTCCGCTTAAGCATTTCCCTGAACCGGGTTTGCCGTAGAGCAGAACAAGGTTGATTGCTTTCTGCTTTGCAGAACCTAAATTCTTCCACAAGGTTGAACCGTCCTCGGTCAGCGTATTGCCTGAATAGAGAGTATGACCGGGTTCAATGCAGTAGGCTTCTTTGCCGTCTGCAAAAATCTTGCAAAGCTCTTCTCCGGGAGTGCCGACTGTGTAGCCGTCACTGACCGTTGTCTGCTGAAATTTGATTATGTTTCCTGTACTGTCATAACAGTAGTCAAAGGTAATTGTAACTTTATCACCGCTTGCTGCACTTACAGGGAGCGAGAACATTGTTCCGAATATTACGGCAACCACGAGTAAAAGTGCAGTTATTCTTGTGAATGTCTTATTTCTGATTAACTTAGTCATTTTAAAAATCCTTTCATAAAAAATATGGGGCAAGATTTTACCCTTGCCCCGATTGACGTCTTATTCTGTTTAAATACAATCATAATTTCATCGCCTGCCCTTCACCATAATCTTCATCTATATCATCAGACTGCTCACTGCCGTCTGTGATATTTACATACTCGCCGATAATGTTCAGTGCCTCATAATAACTGCACGAACTTGTAACACGACTGCACATTTCCTTTGCCTCGTCAGCCATACCGTTTTGCTTAAGGGTGCGACTTGCAATACCCATCAAATTGAATATATTAGAATCACAACCTATTAATGCACAGTCGGGTTTGAGCTTTTCTTCTTTGTTCTGCTCAGGTTCAAAGCCACTGAGCCTGTTGTCAACATAATCGGACAGCCACATTCCTGCAAAGGCTGTGTATGACTGCAACCGCCACATTGCAAGCTTGCCGATGTCAAGATGGACATCGGCAAAGGGATAGAGAATACAGGTAACGCCGTCATTTTGAAATACAGAGACATTCTCAAACTTTGTGTCGTCAAGAAGTATTCCCTTGTCCGTGAGCATTTTATTGATGCCGTCCACCCATTCCTGTGTTTCACCGCCACAGCCATGCAAGATGAGTCCTTCCTTGCCGTTCATTCGGCGAAGGTCCGAGAGTGTAATATTGTTAATTGACATTTTCAAATCTTCCTTTCATAAAAATAAGCACCCACAATAAAGTGAGTGCCTTGCTTAATCGTCTGTTCAACAATAGACTACATATATTTTGTTGTTTTCTGTGATTACATTGAATGGTAAGTCGCTCGGAGCTATGCCACTGCTTTGGTAGTAGTAGGCTGCATATTCAACATCACCATAGCAATCTGCTGTCAGGCTTTGCGTATCATCATAATATGATGCGTTTGTGGGCGAGAACCAGCTTGCGTTGCCTGTGTTCAGTGAGGAATCGTATTTCATTCCAAGCTGCTGACCGTAGGCTATGCAGGCACTCACCGCATAATGAACATCAACCGTTTTTGCTTTGGTAGGCGGTTGCGTCGGTTTTACAGCAGGCTTTTGAGTAGGAGTTTCAGTTTCTTTTTTAGTAGTCGATTTTGATTCGGACTGATTACTATTCACTGTATTCTTGCTGTTGTTCTGAACCTCAGTTTGCGTTTTCTGAATCGGATTCGTTGCTGAAACAACCGCCGAATTTTGCCCACTGTCGGTTTTTTCTTCGGATTTTGTATCCTTTTCCGAAGGCTCTGTTTCATTTGAAGCGGTTGCTTTTTCGGTGGATTGCATTGTTTCGGTTGTTGCCATTTCAGAACTTTTCCCAGATGCAGAAACACCCACGGAAGTTGAAACCGTGGGTGATAAAGAACTATTATCCATTTTTTCTTCTGCCGTACAAGCTGTGAATGTTCCTGTTGCTAAAATCAATGTCAGCATTATTGCGATTTTCTTTTTCATATTCTCATCGCTCCTTTCAAGCAACAAGTATATCCAAAGAATTTCAAATGTCCAGAGCATATTCTTAAATTTTATCGCAAAACTTTATAATTTCATTCTTTCTTTGTTCCACTGCCTCCTTATACTCTACTGAACACAAGCCTAAACTATCGCAACACTCAATCTCCAAATGTCCATAGAAGTGTTCGATGCTTTCAATAACTCGGCTACATTCTCTCATACTTGGACCAGTTCTTAAAGCTATTGAATATCCTTTCTTTCCGCTACTTATGGTAGCATGAGGGTCATGAGTGTTACACCAAGGTGTGCACCTATCAATAAAAGCCTTAAATTGTCCCGGAATGTCAGCCCAATATGAAGGAGACACTGATATAATAATATCTGCCCATTCATACTGTTGAATTATTTTGACTACATCATCATCTTGAATACATTTAGCTGTATTATGACAATTTCTACACCCTTTACAAAAACTTATATCAAAATCATCAATACAAATACTTCTGACATCATATTTTTCTTTCAAACAATCTGAAACAATATTTACTATTTCAGCAGTTGCGCCATTTCTTACTGGACTACAATTCATTACTAAAACTTTCATTTTATTTATCTCCCGAAATTACCATTCAAATTGAAAGATATTATACATAAGTCTAGAGTAAAAGTCAAGGCAAAATCACATACTCTGCGTAAAGCATTCCGATTCATTTTCCGACATATCTTCGGATTCATCTTCACTCTGCTGTTCATCAAGTGCCTGATGATACGCTTCCATAACCTTGCTGTTTAGCATATCTCTTGACTCCTTTGAAATCGGGTGAGCAATCTCGCTGAACTTCGTTTCGCCGTTTTCATCAACATAGTTACTTGCAGGCATTGCAACAAATAAGCCTTTTCTTGAGTTCATCACTCTGATTCCGTGAATAGCCACCGCACCGCTGACAGTAACGCTTGCAAACGCCTTTGTGTTGCAATCATCTACATCAACGAGCTTATCAATTCTTACCTTGATATACGGTAGTTTCCTTTTCTGATTGTTGTGTTTATTTACTTTGAAATTAGTATTTTGTGCCATTATAAAATTACCTCCGATTTAGCGTTTCTGTTTTTCTGCCCACAGCAGAGAAAGATGCAAAAGTGCATCTCTCTGTTCTTCCTCGGACAGGCTGTCGAGGAAATCTTCAAGGGTGAAATTTTCCTCATATTCTTCTGCTAACTCCTTGCAGTTGTCGCATATTTTTTCTCGCCTGACAAGTACCGAGCCGTCATCCTGCTGGTTGAATGATAAAACATCGTTGTATCTGAATCCGATTTGCTGACGGATTTCATAGGGAATTGTAATTCTTCCTTTTTTACCGAGAACTCTGTAAATTTTAAGCACTACTCGTCCTCGCTTTCCGCAAGCTCTGCTCTGCACTCATCGCAGATACAGTTGCTACAATTACACTTGTCATCAAAATTTTCGCAATCATCATCGCACCTCTCAATCAGAATTGCTCCTTCCACAGCTGAAATCTGCACAGCACAGTCGGATGTGATTCCTGATACAATAAGTGCGTCAAGCGGTATGCTTACATAAATTCTATTTTCCATTGTTAATAATACACTCCTTCAAAATTTGTTCTAAATCAATTTGTTGTTCGGTTGTTAAGTCAAGCAAACTCAACTGCAACGGTTTATTTCTCTGCCTTTCATACATATCGTAGTTGCTGATTAGCAGTTCGGGAAATTGCTCGCCTGCGTTGATTCGCTGTTTCATATTGTGTAACCTTGTGAAATCAAAGAATGAATAACCGTCATATAAATTGCGGATTTCTTCACAATCGTTATATGATACAAGCCATTTGCCTTTTGCTTTTGCAAGCGTGTTTTTCAGCCTCAGATGGTCATCCCAAGTGAAACCGCACTGATAAACATACTCGCTTGAATAGTACGGCGGATCGCAGTAGAAAAAGGCATTGTCTCGGTCATAATGCTTTATCAGGACTTCAAAATCCTGATTTTCAATTACCGTATTTTTAAGTCTTTTGCCGACTTGCTCAATCAGTTGAAACAGGCTTACTACTGAAAAGGGCTGACAGACAAAGGATTTTCCTCCGCTTGAATAACTGTATCGCAGAAGTTTAAGAAACATTACTGCTCTGCGCAAGTCATAGTCCCGTTTCATTCTGACATATAGCTGTATGATTTCTTCTGATTTCAAGTCAGGAACAATAATCTTCGTCAGCTCCAACTCCTCGTCAAGGTATTTATCCTCAAACTTTTCCTGTCTAAAGAAATCCCTGATTGCATTAAAATCATCTCTTGAATTTAGCGGATAAAATCCGAGTTCTTTTATGAATGCCATAGGTCTGTCACGCATACAGCGAAAGAGGTTTACAAGATTATGGTTGTAATCGTTGAAAACCTCAAACTTATCAGGCTTTTTCTTGCCTAAAAGTACAGCTCCCGAGCCTCCGAACGGTTCAATATACCTTTCGTAATTCAGAGGAAACAGGGCGTACAAAATATGAAGGATGGAAGTTTTGTTTCCCATCCAACTTACAGGGGTTTTGATTACTTTTCACTCCTCTCGGAATATCAATCGCCCCTGAAACGACAAAAGCCGTTGATTAAGTTTTTAACTCAACCAACGGCTTATATATAAAAACCAATATCAGTCGTTAGGAACGATTGATATTAGTTGTTGTTATTTAATTTTTATCGTTTACCTTCTTAATAATCTTACCGATTTCAGAGATTACATTTACTGTCACAGCACTTCCAGACATCTTGTATAGCCTGCTGTCGGATAGTCCTGTTGCTTTCGCCTTGTTGAACTGATCGTTCGTGAAGCCCTGTAATCTCCAGCACTCCCTCGGAGTAAGCCTTCTTATTCTGCCGATATGGACTTCTCCGTTTGGATCAACAAAAGCAACTGCGAATTTTTCATTGTTATCGAGAACATCTGAATTTTCTACAAACACTCCCGAATGTTCAGCTTTTCGGTTACTGATTCCCGAGTCGTGCCTTGCGGTTATGCATCTTGCAATTTCTGTCAGTTTCGGGTCAGGGTTAAGGTCAATAAAATAGTACGCCCGCGTTGCTGAGGTTGTCAGAGTATGCGCTATCTGATTGCCGACTCTGCCACGCCTTGAATTTTCTCCCGAAAATGCAGTATCAATACTGTCGCCGGGATATGCAACCTGATAACCGTCTTTGGTCTTAGCTTTTATCAGCAATCCGAAATTTTCAGTATCTTCAATAAGATACAGTCCGCTATGACCGCCGAAACCACCCGAACCGCAAGTGAGCGTACAGCTTAGTCCTTTAGATGAATAGATCCGCTCACCTTGCGTTGGCTTTTCTTTGTATAAGAGCTTTTCCGCTTATTGCGTGAAAGATAATACTTCTCCGGCACATTGTCCTCTAAGGTATCCGATAATGAACACTCGATTTCGTGACTGTGGAACTCCGAAATTTTTGCTGTTAAGTACCTGACAGCACACATCATACCCCTCGTCGGTGCAAGCTGTGCTTACTCGTTTCCAACCGCAAGCGGTTAAAAACTCGCACGCTATGCTGCACCTCCTCTCCCCAAAAAGCTTAATGCTTTTCGGGGACCCTGTATTCAATGTATTGAGGATTGTTTCAAATGTTTTGCCTGAGTCATGGTTAAGCAATCCGGGAACATTTTCGAGGAAGAGATACTTAGGTTTTTTAACGGCAACAATTCTTGCAATTTCAAAAAAACAGCGTTCCTCTTGTATCGTCGAATCCTTTTCTTGCTCCTGCGATTGAGAAGCTTTGGCAAGGAAATCCGCCTGTAATAAGGTCGAAATCGGGTAACTGTTCGGGTACGATTTTTCTTGCGTCATCAAAGTAAAGTTCACCTCCTGTATCGTACATTGCTTCGTATGCCTGATTTGCATACTTGTCGATTTCACAGTATCCGACGCACTCAAAACCGCCTATGGCTTCAAGTCCTGAACGGAAACCGCCTATGCCTGCAAACATATCAAAAAATCTGATTGCCATAAATCTTCATTCCAAACGAAGATTTATATATTAAGAAACACCTCACATTCCCATAGTCATTCCGCTATTCTCATCAGGAGTTCCATTTTCAACTTCTGATTTAGATTGGTTTTCCGTTTCGATTTCTTCCTGTGTGAGCTTTCTGAATGAGTCCTCGCTGGGAACCACTCCAAGTGAACGACCGTTGTCCCACTCAGGGAATATCGTTCCCATTGAATCAACAAATTTTACTGTTCCTCTTGTGCCTGCCGGAACAGGTGCGTGTGGGTCATTCATATGGATAAGCTCAATTCTTGTTCCCGGCGGATACAATTTCTTTGTGCTTTCAGCTATTCTGCGCTGTCTTTCATATTCGTTCAAGTTATACATCTCCTATTTTTTAGTTTTGATTCAAGCAATATCCATTAGTGGGACTTCTGATTTTTATTGTCATAAAATCAACCTCCTTCTTTTTTTCTGTTTGTATTGACATTTTTGCTGTCAGAGAAATGTGCGATTTCATTTTCATCACACTCATCATTGCGCCTGTCAAAATTAGGTTTCTGACGCATCTCTCTTTCAAACTTCCTGAGTTCAGGTGTGTCGGTAAAATACATTTAAAATCATTCCTTTCAATTTTTTGTAAATAAAAAAAGGCAACCGTTCTAATCAAAAAAATTAAAACGATTGCCAAATAAAAAAGCAGCCGCTGGGCTGCACTTGTCCGAGCAGACAGCATCATATAATTTTTCACTTCTGTTCCCGGTTGCTTTCGAGCAATTTCCTATAAAGTAAAAAAAGAGCCAACTTTATATTTCTATAAAATTGACTCTGTCATGAATTATTAAGTTTTATCAATCAGAAGCAGATAGATTTGCTTTTTCATACCGTCACTTTTAATATGATTTTTTCTCGACATTGATTACCTCAAAATATGGACAAATATTCATCGAGCTGTTGTTTCTCTAGTTCAGCAATTTAATAAGCAAACGAAGTTGCTAACATTAGAGCGTTATTTTGTAAAATCAATATCGTAGCGATTACCTTCTGAAAACAATACACCATCCGTTAATTCTATACGCAAGATACAAGTATTCTCATCTTGAAAATTGTTATGTCCATTATTTATCCATTCCGAAAATAGAGTTTTCATCTTATTAGCAATTTGTTCATTTTCCTTTTTACAAAACCATCCTAAATTTCTACCTATTCCATGTGCTGTAAACCACTCGCCTGAAATTGCAACAGCAGAATCATTTTTTATCTGCTTCATTTTATTGGAAAGAGCATATGTAAGAATATAAAAAGCTCCGTTCTCATAAAAGCTGTCAACAGTACGGACATTTGGTATCCCATCTTCAACAGTAGCTAAAGCAATAAGGCTGTCTTTTCCAAACCGTTCCATCAAAATTTTTTCCAATTCAATATTAATCTTCTGCATTTGCTATTCACCTCATAATATCTTTTCCCTTTCTACAGCTATTTCATTTTGGATTTACACCAAAATATGAAAAAAGGTTCGTAGATTGCTCTACGAACCTTTATGGCTCCCCCAACTGGGCTCGAACCAGTGACATCATGATTAACAGTCATGCGCTC
>ERZ826764.821-NODE-821-length-41321-cov-33.027626_pt1 | contig 41321 bp, 56 predicted proteins | sample MGYA00519870_ERZ826764 | MGnify/ENA primary metagenome ERZ826764 (study PRJEB31778, sample SAMEA3449239) | human gut metagenome | biome: human gut; feature: human-associated habitat; material: faeces | place: United Kingdom | collected 2010/2012 ...
ATTACTTACAAAAGGAAAAGGAGCGGGATGAGGTATGATCTCGAAGAAAGAACATGATGCCGCGCTGCGGCGGGTTTTGCGGCGGCTGGCAATCTTCATGGGCGGCGCGTTTTTGATGGCGGCGGCGTTCTACCTCGCCATGGGGAACTTGCAGGGCGCGGCGGCGCTGGGCGTGGTGACCACGCTCTGCGTTGGATACGGCCTTGCGGACTGAGGGCGAGCAATGCGGCAGAACGAGATACCGGGCGAGAGCCGGAGGAAGCCGGAGATCGTCCGGCAGCCGGAATACACCGGAAAGAAATACTTTCGCGTGCAATACGCAGGGCAGACCGTGGATGTACGATGCGCGGATGAGACGGCGGCGCTGTTTCTCGCGGCGAAGCACTGGGGATTCAAGTGGACAAGGCCGGAATACCACCAGACGGCGAAGGTCACGCCGCTGCGGATGAATCCGGAGTTGGTGATCGGATAAGGAAAGGACGGGAGACCATGGGCGGATTGCGATTTGACAGCATGGCGGACATGCCAGCCGGGATGCGGGATCTGTACGCGAAGAAGGTGCTGGGGCAGATGCCGCAGGCAAGGCCGGAACCAGAACAGAAAAGGGCTAAGTACCAGAACCAGAAGGCGGAGCGCGGGGAGATTCACTTTGACAGCCAGAAGGAAGCGCGGCGCTATGACGAGCTGCTGCTGATGCTGCGCGCCGGGGAGATTCGCGACCTGCGGCTGCAGCCGCAATTCACAATTCAGGAATCATACATCACAGAGACCGGGGAGCGGGTACGCGCGATCCGGTACACGGCGGACTTTTCATACATCCGGGAAGTGTCCGGCGAGAAGATCGTGGAGGACGTGAAGAGCGGGCCGACACGGACGAAGGAATATCTGCGGAACAGGAAGTTTATGCGGTCGATGTATGGAATCGACGTGCGGGAGGTGTAGACAATGGGAATGAAACCGCTGGAACAGCTGGATCACTGCCTGTTGGGGAAAGACGCAAGATTTGCAGAGTGCAGGATGGAGTGTGCGCACTGCGGCTGGAACGACGAGGAGGCGGAGCGGCGGAGACACATTCCGCTGAAATGGTGCGAGGACGGGCTGCGGCGGAAGATTTTGCCGCCGAGACCGCACACTGATGAACTGGGCAACTGAGCCGGATCTACATTTTTTTGTGGGCATATGCGCAGGCCGCGCCTCCATTCGCGGTCTGCGAAGGATCAACCGGCTTTTTGCTGCGCGTCCGGAGCATGGACAAGTCAGACGGCCCAATGCTCCGGGCAGCGTATGAACCCGTGTGAGACGTGCGGGAAAGGAACGTCATCCAATGCGCCGATGATCCACGGCGCACGGCATCTGGCCTCCTAGGAGAAGCTGCGCGACGCAGATAGACGCGGCTCGCCCGGGATTTTTGGGAACACTGGGCGCAGACGGGGAAGGGCCGTCTCTGCTGCCACGGCGCGAAGGGAACCGCGCCGTGGCATGACCATATACCAAACGCCCGGGAGGGCGAAAAAATAAAGGAGACGAGGCTATGGGAAGAATTATGACGGTATTTGACATTGATTTTGGAAAATACGAAGAGAAATGTCACGCGCAGCACATGGAAGTCGAGTTCAACAGTGACGTCTATCCGCCGCGGATCGTCCTGACACAGGAACAGACGTTGTTCGATGTTGGGACGCAACAGGAGCAGATGCGGGAGACGGAGATCGTGGTCGTTGGCGGCGTGGAGCCGCAGATCACGGTGAAGGGCGCATGGGAGACCACGCGGAAGCGGCTGAACAAGATGGTGACAGGGGCGCTGAAGCTGCTGGAACTCTATCTGCACGCCTATATGCAAGATCACATGGAGTATGAAGCGGCCAGAGAAGGAGGACGGGAAGCATGAAGTGCAGGCAGTGCGGGAAAGAAATTCAACGCAAGGGAGCGATCTTCAATTCCTTTTGCAGCGAACAGTGTTCGGAGGAATGGTACAAGGATGACAACATTGCCGTCACGGTGATCTGCGTGAAGGTTCCGAGGATCTACAAGGAACTGCGGCCGCGGCTCGGCGAGATGATCCACGCAGTGAAGCGGAAGAGCTATAACAGCACGGGTTACATCTTCGAGCGGGCCGGGAAAAAGGTGCTGCTGCGGGCGGATGAGGTTGTGGAGGTGGCGGGGTGAAGCCTAAACGGATTCGCTGTGAAATTTATCACGACAATTTCCAGAATTACCGCAAATATGGGATTCCAAAGGCGCAGCTTGTGATTGCGGACATTCCGTACAACATCGGGGCGGATGCCTACGGTTCCAATCCCATGTGGTATAACGGCGGGGACAATTCCAACGGCGAGAGCAAGTTCGCAAAAAAGAGCTTTTTCAATTCGGACGGTTATTTCAAAATTGCCGAGTATATGCACTTCTGCTCCCGGCTGCTGAAGCCGGAACCGAAGGAAAAGGGCAAGGCACCGGCGATGATCGTCTTCTGCGCGTTCGACCAGATACATACGGTTGCGGAATACGGCGCACGGTACGGGTTCAAAAACTGGTTCCCGATCTTCTTCTGCAAGAACTATTCCGCGCAGGTGCTCAAGGCAAATATGCGCATCGTCGGCGCGACGGAATTTGCAATCGTCCTCTACCGGGACAAACTGCCGAAGTTCAACAACGGGCGTCAGATTGGAGAGGACGGCAAGCCAATTCGTGGAACCGGGAAGATGGTTTTTGACTGGTTCGCATGGGAACGCGACGGCAAGGAGATTCCGAAGATTCACCCAACGCAGAAGCCGGTCGGCGTGCTGAAGCGGTTGATCGAGATTTTTACCGATCCCGGCGAGACGGTCATTGACCCATGCTGCGGTTCCGGTTCGACGCTTCGCGCGGCTGCCGAGCTTGGGCGAAATGCGTTTGGATTTGAGATCGACCGGAACTTTTACAAAGCTGCACAAGAAAAAATGCTGGCAGGAGTTCATGCGAAACAGGCCGAGGACGAAATGCAGGAGGCGCTATGGTGAAGCCGCCATGTGAGAGGGACTGCCCGAGGAGGACAGCGGAATGTCACGCCAAGTGTGCGCCGTATCTGGAATACGAGGAAGCAAAACAGGCGGAATATCGGGCGAATGGGGCTGAAAGAGACCGGAACGCTTACACTGCGGACGCGGAAAAGCGGTCACGGAGTGTAGCGAGATTGAAAAGAATGGGGTTGCTGAAATGAATTTGAAACCGGAAGAACTGGTCAAGGCGCTGCGGTATTGCAGAAACGATTATCCGTGCAAAACGTGCCCGGTAGAGTTGCAAAAGGATGAATCGACCTGCATCGGTGTGCTGTTCAAGCATTGCATTGACCAGATCGAGCGCGACCAGAAGGAGATTGCCGAACTGCGAGAGAAGCAGCAGTGGATTCCAGTGGCGGAGCGGCTGCCGGAACCCGAGACGGATGTTTTGGCAGTTTGCAATCGAAACGGATGCATTTTCGTGATACCGGCTATCTACGAGGATGGGAAGATGCTGACGCGGGACAGTGCGTGGAACTGGAGCGACATCTACTGCTATGGCCTGTACGACGAGAAGGCGGATGATTACTACATCCCGGAGGGATGGTGGGAGAACCGGAAGTTCAATCCCGATGATGTATACAACAATCCGGTAGACTGCGCAGTTACCCACTGGATGCCGCTGCCGGAGCCGCCGAAGGAGAACTGAAAATGAAACGCATAACGAGCTGGAAAAACGACTGTGTGCGGATCAACGGGCATAAGCTGGCAGACGTAACATTACCTGACATCGTTCAGATGGCAGATATTCTTGCACGCTATGAGGACGCGGACAGTCCGATGATGCGCATCCGGCCGGGCGATACGGTTTGGCTATCTCAGATGTTTTACACGCGTCCCAAAAAGCCGCTCCCGGTCACGGTGGACGCCATACGGATTGACCGGGAGGGCGTGATGTTTATCACAGGCCGACGGAGATTTTCTGAGGAAGCGATTGGAAAGACTGTGTTTCTTTCCAAAGAGGAAGCGGAAAAGGCTTTGCATGGGATGGAGGAATGATGATGCATCGACTGACAACGGATACCCCGAAGGACAATTTTGAAATGGCGCTGAACCTGTTTTACGTCAAGGACAAAGAAGTTTGGGTGCGCGGATACGGGAAGGACGGCGCAGACATCAGCCTGTTCGACCTGTCGCGGGATCTGACCAGATGGAACTGCCCGTATGTGGACTTGGATATCTCGGATGATTCCTTCTCGATGATGATGGCCGAATGGCTCTGGGAAGATGTTGAATCGTTCGAGCACGTTTTGGCTCTGCTCTATCAGGCAGCGTGGGTATGCGCAGAACTGCGCGAACAGTTGAAACAGTTTGAGGACAAGGAGTCCGCCGATGGAGCGACTGACCTTTGAGGGAAACTTCTGCGAGATTGCGCAATGCGCGTGCATGAAATGCTCCGGAATCGGGAGCAGCACAGACAACTGGGAATGGCGCGGCGCGCCGGAGGCACACAATGGAAAAGAAAATTCTTGATGTTACATGCGGTTCCCGCACGATATGGTTCAACAAAACACATCCGGCCGCAGTGTATTGCGATAGCAGGCGCGAATCATACACTGGAATCTGGAAAAGCACGAAGAATGATGCTGAACGGCAATGTGTGATAGCCCCTGATATACAATGTGATTTCACGAATCTTCCGTTCGCAGATGATACATTCACGCTTGTGATCTTCGATCCTCCACATTTGGAGCGTGCAGGTGAAAACTCGTGGATGCGGAAGAAATACGGTGTGCTAAGTGACAACTGGCCGCAGATGCTGCATGATGGTTTTCGTGAGTGTATGCGTGTTTTGAAACCGGATGGGGTTTTGATCTTCAAGTGGTCGGAGGTGCAGATTGAGGCTAAAAAAGTGTGGGAAGCAATCGGAGAGAAGCCACTGTTCGGGCACAGAAGCGGAAAACAGGCAAAAACATTTTGGGGATGTTTTATGAAATTGAAGGAGGACTGAGGATGGAACGACTGACATTTGAGGGCAACTTCTGCGATATTGCGCGGTGCAAGGACGTGAAGTGCCCATACGATACAGCTTGCAGCCAGAAACAGGTATGGGAACGACTCAAACAGTATGAGGACAGCAAGCTATCCCCGGAGGATGCGGCAAATCTGCACTCAATTTTGAGACTGGGCGACGGCATGACGCTGATGCGCCTGCGGGAGCTGGCCGTGGCCGATCAGGGGGGGCGCGTGATCGTCTTGCCATGCAAAGGAACAGACAAACTATACGTTGTAGGGACAACACAGATCGTCGAGTGCAGCGTTGCAGAAATGTACCTGATGGACGATGAAACGATCGAATACCTTGTGAATTTTGAGTGCGTTGATAATTGCGATGGTTGCCCGTTTAATAGCTGGGAGCGTGAAACCGTGAGTGATGAGTACCATTGTGGCGGGGAGTATGGCGATGGATCAGTCAGCAGCAAAAACTTCGGCAAAACCGTCTTTTTGACGCGCAAAGAAGCTGAAAAGGCGCTGGCGAAAATGGAGGGCAAGAAGAATGAATGAACATAAAATATTTGAAGCAGCTCTTTCGCTTTGGGGTAGCGACATTCAGCGAATCATCACAATCGAAGAACTGAGCGAATTACAAAAAGAACTATGCAAAAGCTTCAGATTTGGGGCGGACAGGCCACACATTGCCGAAGAGATTGCGGATGTACAAATCATGCTGGAACAAATGATGATACTCTACGAATGCAGGGACGACGTTGCAATCTGGCGGCAGAAAAAGGTTTCCCGACTGCGTGAGCGGCTGATGTGTGACGGAGAACAGAGGGTAAATGATGGCTGACGAATATATTCTGAGAAGCATTGCAATTGCGAAGCTGACAGCACTGGAAGTTACTGACCCATTCGCCACGATTGCCGATGCAAAGCGGGTGCTTGCGGATATGGCTGCTGCCGACGATGCGAAGGTGGGGCATGGGAAGTGGGGTGACAATGGGATCGCGGGTTCGATGCTGGTGAAATGCTCTGTATGTGGCTTTGACTGCGGAGCAAACAGCTTTTCTTACTGCCCGAACTGCGGGGCGAAGATGGATGGAGGGAAAGACAATGGCTGACGAATATATCAGGCGCGCAGAGGCGTTGGAAATTACAACGCGGACGTGCGGGGATTACGCTGCGGCGTTTGCAGAAATCAGAAAGCTGCCCGCCGCCGACGTTGCGGAGGTGGTGCATGAAAAGTGGCTGCTGGATAGGTGGCCGAGTTGGCCGCACCGCGAGTGCAGCCGGTGCAAGATAATGATCCCAAGAACGAAAGAAGTCCCAGACCCGTATTGGCAGTATTGCCCCAACTGCGGCGCGCGGATGGATGGAGGGGCCGAAGGTGAATGAAAGCACCGCTGACTGGGGCCTTGTTTTCGATACGCTGCTAATGCAGGACGGAAACATTTGCGTCAGGGGTGCATGGACGACATAAAAAAGGCGCTCGACGAGAAGCGGGGACACAAGGGAGAAGTTGGAGATCGATAGGAATGACGGCTGAACGGAGCGCCGGGTGACCGGCGCTGCTTTGAACCGGCAGAAAAAAGAGAAAGGGTGAGCGGGGATGCGCAGAGTGAAGCAGAGGATCTTCTGCGGCGCGGTTTGCGAGCAGATCATATACAACATCGGAGACAGCGCGGACATCAGGACGGCGAAGCCGAGAAAGCCGCGCTTTGAAAACGAAGAAGACCGGGCTGCGCACCGCGAGGCGATCAGCCGACGGAAAAATGCGCGGCTTGTCAATGCGAACTTCTCGCCCGCCTCGCTTTATTCGACGCTGACCTTTGATCTGGACAGCGAAGTACATACCGTTGCGGAGTGCAAGCGGGAACGGGACAATTTTTACCGCCGCATACTATATAAATATCCGGCGGCGAAGATCTATCTGGTCTATGGCAAGGGCAAGCACACGGGGCGCTTCCACCTGCACATGATCTCTGACGGCGTGCCGGAGGAGGAAATTGGGAAGCTCTGGGGACGCGGCAGCGTGATCGACGTGAAGCCGCTGCGCAAGCACAACTATTATAAAAATGAGAGCGGGCAGCTCGTCGACCACGGGCAGGACTATACGGCGCTGGCAAATTATCTCTTTGACCACTGGCGGGAGGAGTTTGGCGGGCACCGCTGGAAGGCGAGCCGGACGTGCCGGATGCCGGAGGCGGAGATGCCGACGGAGGCCGTGCGCGAGTACAGCCCGAAGCGGCCGCCGGTGGCGCCGCGCGGATATGTGCTGGCGGAGTGCCGGGCGACGAAGTACGGATATCAATATTATAAATATGTATGTGTGCCGGAAAAGGAGCAGGAACGCAAGCGGACTGGACGCCGCTTAGATTGAGCCTTGTAAATGTGTAAAGTTTTACGACGAAGGAGGCGGAGCATGAGCGACTACTGGCACAGGGCGTACATCTGCCCATTTTGGGCGGCAGCTGGAAAAAAGACGATCAAGTGCGAAGACGGCTGCATGCTCTGCTTCCGGGAGAGCTGCGACACGGCAGAGTACATCAGCCGGTATTGCGCAAGCTATGATTACCGGAAGTGCAGCGTCGCGGCGGCAAAGCTGCGATATTTCGACCGGCAGGCATAAAGATATTGGCACAGAGGAAGCGCGCGGGGGTGGCCCGGGCGCTCTTTTGGCGTGGGGTGAAAAGCCGAAAAGCATGGTTTATGCTTAAAAGCGAAGGGAGGGGACGCCGGATGGGACGGAAACCGACATTCACATCGGCAGAGGAAATGCAGGAGAAGATCGACGCCTATTTTGCAAGCTGCGAGCCGGAGATGCTGCGAGATGGAGATGGAACGCCGATGCTGAACAAGAACGGCGAGCCAGTATACGTCGGCGGAAGGCCGATGACCATTCAGGGACTTGCATTGGCGCTCGGGTTTACCTCGCGGCAGAGCTTGCTCAACTACAAGGCAAAGCGCGAATTTGTGGACACGGTGACGCGCGCGCGCCTGCGCGTGGAACAATACGCGGCGGAACGGCTCTTTGACCGGGATGCACAGCGCGGCGCACAGTTCACATTGGCCTATGGCTTCGGATATGCGAAGGAAACTGACGAGAAGAAGGACGAAGGCGGCGTGCGGCTGGTATTGGAGCGGGAAGCCGAGGAAGGCAGCGAATGAAAACGCTGAACATCGGGAAGGCACAGGCGAAACAGTGGAAGTTCCTGACAGACAAGCACCGGCATATCGCATACGGCGGAGCACGCGGCGGCGGGAAAAGCTGGGCGGTACGCGCAAAGGGAAAGCTGCTGGCGCTGCGCTATCCGGGAATCAAGATCCTGATTGTGCGGCGGACGATGCCGGAGCTGCGCAACAACCACATCGACCAACTGCGGACGGAGCTGAAGGGATTTGCAAAGTACAACCAGACGGAAAAGATCTTCCGTTTCCAGAACGGCAGCAGCATCGCGTTCGGCTACTGCAAAAGCGACGCGGATCTCGGCCAGTATCAGGGCGCAGAGTACGACGTGATATTCCTCGACGAAGCCGGACAGCTTCGTGAGGAATGGATCAAGAAGATCAATGCCTGTGTGCGCGGCGCGAACGGGTTTCCGAAGCGGACATATTACACGCTAAATCCGGGCGGGCCGAGCCACGGCTATTTTAAGCGGCTGTTCGTCGATCGCATTTTCAATCCGGACGAGCACCCGGAGGATTATTCCTTCATCCAGGCGAAGGTCACGGACAACAAGGCTCTACTGCGGGAGCAGCCGGACTACATCCGGAGCTTGGAGAATCTGCCGCCGAAGCTGCGGGCAGCGTGGCTCGACGGGCGATGGGACGTCTACGAGGGACAGTTCTTCGAGGATTTCGTCAACAACCCGGACGGATACCAGACGCGGCAAGGCACGCACGTCATCGATCCGTTCGAGATTCCGAGCGGGTGGACGATCTGCCGGAGCTACGACTTCGGCTATGGGAAACCGTTCTCCTGCGCATGGTGGGCGGTAGACTATGACGGCGTGATCTACCGCATTTTGGAGCTGTACGGCTGCACGCAGACACCGAACGAGGGTGTGAAATGGACACCGGACAAGCAGTTTGCGGAGATCGCGAAGATCGAGCGGCAGCACCCATGGCTCAAGGGAAAGGACATCACAGGCATTGCAGACCCGGCAATCTGGGACGCGAGCCGCGGCGAGAGCATCGAGCAGACAGCGGCACGGTACGGCGTATATTTCACAAAGGGCGACAACGAGCGCATCGCGGGATGGATGCAATGCCACTACCGGCTGCAATTCGATGAGAACGGCTATCCACGGATGTATGTTTTCCGCAACTGCGAGGCGTTTATCCGCACGATTCCGATTTTGGTATACGACGAGCACAAGGTTGAAGATCTCGACACAAGCATGGAGGATCATGTGGCGGACGAATGGCGGTACTTCTGCATGAGCAGGCCGATTCGCCCGATGCAGACGGCTCCAGCGCATCCGATTTGGGCTGATCCGCTGAACCAGATGAAAAAACACTGAGAAATATGCACAGAAAAGCGAATGAATATGCGAGAAGGCACAAAAATTCCCGGAGGAAAGACCTGAGAATGGGTGCATAACGGTGAATACATGAATGAAAGGGGTGGGGCCGATGCTGATGCCAGCATTGACGGACACAGAGAAGAGCACCGTCACGACGGAGGTCTTCGGGGGCTACAACCACAATCTCGAAATTGGAGACGGCGAGTTTTACGACATGAAAAATCTGTGCTCGGAGCACTACCCGCTTTTGAGCCAGAGGCCGAAGCGGAGCTTTGACCGGCAGCTGAACAGCCCGCAAGCGCTTATCTCGCGGGATGCGCTTTGCTGGATTGACAACCAACAGCTCTACATCTCCGGCTATTCGATGGCCGAGTATATGACGGCGGTGCAGATCACGAGCGGGAAGAAGCAGATCGTGTCGATGGGCGCGTATCTCTGCATCTTCCCGGACGGCATTTACTTCAACACGGAAAAGTATTCGGACAACGGCTACATGGGGCACGCAAACAGCGTGGCGCTTGGCGCGAGCCGGAAGCTCGGCATTTCGCTATGCACGGTGGACGGCACGGCAATCACGGTGAGCTATACGCAAAGCAATCAGCCGGAGAACGTGACAAACGGCCAATACTGGATCGACACGAGCGGAAGCGTGCACACGCTGAAGCAGTATGCGGCGACAACTTCGCAATGGGTGTCGGTGCCGGCGGTCTATCTCAAGCTCGCGGCGGACGGCATCGGACAGGGATTTTCCAAGTACGATGGAATCCAGCTGAGCGGGCTGACCGGAAGTGAGCAGGTGAAAGCGCTCAACGGCTCGCACATTCTCTACGACGTGGCGGAGAGCTACATCGTGATCGTGGGCCTTGTCGACCAGACGACGGAGCTGACGAGCGGGACGGTAAAGACCGAGCGGAAGGTGCCGGACATGGACTATGTGACAGAGAGCGGAAATCGGCTCTGGGGCTGCAAGTACGGCGTGGTGGACGGCGAGACCGTGAACGAGCTTTATTGCTGCAAGCTCGGGGACTTCAAGAACTGGGAGTGCTACGAGGGCGTGGCGACGGACAGCTGGCGCGCGAGCTGCGGCACGGATGGGAGATGGACGGGCGCGGCGACGCTGGCCGACAGCCCGATCTTCTTCAAGGAGGACTGCTTCCACCGGGTCTACCCATCTGCACAGGGCGCGCATCAGGTCGTCGTGCAGAAATGTGAGGGCGTGCAGCGCGGATCGGAAAAGAGCCTCGTTGTGGTAGATGACCGGCTCTATTACAAGTCGCGCATGGGCGTCTGCGTCTACACGGGCGGGATGCCGGAGAACATCGGCAGCGCGTTCGGAAACACACTCTACTATGAGGCCGTGGCCGGAGGGGTGCGCGGGAAGTATTATATCTCGATGCGGGATGGAGAAAACGTCTGGGCGCTCTTCTGCTACGACACGCGGCGCGGGATCTGGCACAAGGAGGACAGCCTGCACGCGGCAGAGTTTGCCCGCGTGGACGATGAGCTTTACTGCCTGGACAGCGAGAAGCACGTAGACTGTCTGTATGGGTCGGCAGGACAGCCGGAAGGGGCCGTCGAGTGGATGGCGGAAACAGGAATGATGACCTATGGACTTGCCGGGAAGAAGTACATCACGCGGCTGGATCTGCGGATGCAGCTGCCGAAGGGAAGCAGCATGGATTTCTGGATTCAGTACGATTCGGACGGACAGTGGCGGCACAGCGGACATCTGGACGGGAAAGGACTGCGGACGTTCCTGCTGCCGATTCGACCTTGCCGGTGCGACCATCTGCAATTCCGCATGACGGGCAAGGGCGAGATCAAGCTATACGGCCTGACGCGCGTGCTGGAAGCGGGGAGCGACGCATGAGAAAGGAGGTGCGACGATGGGCAGCATGACATTGGCGTACCCATCCATTGCCGGAAAGACGAGCGGGGAACAGCTGGAATCCATGCGGCGCTACCTCTGCACGCTGACGGATCAGCTCAACCTCGCGGACTGGTCGGCGGGCGCGGTGCTGCGGGAGATTTCGCAGGCCATTGACGCGGACGGAATGACGGACGCGGAGCGGAAGACGCAGCTAGGGAACTTCGGACAGCTCAAGGCGCTGATTATCAAGACGGCGGACTACGCCGCGGCGAACAGCGAGAGCTTCAAGACGCAGCTCTCGGGCAATTATGTCGCGATATCGGACTTCGGGAAGTATTGGCAGGAAGCCACGATGACCATTGACGGAAACGAATTCGGCATCCGGCAGCTCTACGACTACGCAGCGGGCATCAACAATGATTTCACGGTGAAGTCACAGCAATATGTTAAGACCGGGCTGCTTTACTATGACGAGGCAACACCGGTCTACGGCGTGGGCGTCGGCAACATCGAAACCACGGTGACAAAAGACGGCGAGACCGTGGTAGACCAGACGAAAAATGAGCTGGTGACCGTGACGCCGGGAAAGGTGACATTCTGGCAGGGCGGCGACGAGATCGCATATCTATCGGCCAAGAAGCTGCACTTCCCGTCCGGCACGCTGGAAGCGACGGACGCGAAGCTCTCCGGAACGCTGACAGCGGCGAGCGGATCGGTGATTGGCCCGTGGACGGTGGCAGAGGACAGCATCTACCGGACGAACAAGAAGTGGGGCGCGTCGGACGGGTTGTATTTCGGCACCAGCGGACTGAGCCTTGGAAGCGACTTCAAGGTGGACGCGAGCGGCGCGATGACAGCGAAGGGCGCGACGATCTCCGGCACGATCAACGCGACGGACTTGCAGCTCGGCGGCGTGAGCGTCCAGACAAAGCTACAAGCAATCATGGCGCAGATCGACGCGATTACAGACAGCCTTGGCAATGTCACCGGTCTGACGGTTGGCGGTACGAGTATGCGCGGCGGTGAGATGTATGTCGACGGAGCGGGCGGACTGCAGTTTACGCCGTCCAGCTCGGCACCGGGGGGATATGCAACAGAGCTGAGCGGCGCGGCGGTGCGGATTCGCTCGACAAACGGCGACATCTTCATCCAGAACGCAGGAAAGACGGCGAGCATCCAGCTCCGCGCGGATGGGACAATTAAATTCGTGTCAACCGGCGTGGTCGGCGTGGTGCCGGTGTTCGGGTGATTGCGTATGGCGACAGCATCCATTTCGGGAACCATGCTGAACGTGACCGGATTGACGGTCGGACAGCAGTACGCGATGATGCTCTACTGCCTCTATCCGGGAAGCACGAGCTACACCGCACTCGTGCGCCAGCCGGAAAGCGGGACACGCGAGGCCGCGACGACAACGTGGTCGTTCAACATCAGCAGCTACGTGGGGAACGCGGGCACGTATCAATTTTACGTCCACATCTACGCACCGGGGCAGACGCCGCAGAACAGCAACACGAACGTGGTGTCCTACACGACGCAGGCGCAGACTGTAAAAGTGTTGATCCGGAACTATCTGGACGGAAACACGGCGCTGACAAGCGGCTCCTACACGGGACATCCGGGCGGAATCTTTTACATCACGTATGCCAACACGCAATATCAAACATATTCGGAAATCTATGATTTTCAGTATTTCCGGCTGTCCTCGGACAACTACCAGACCAACTATTCCGCTGGAACCGGAATCACGATCTCGGAAGGGCTGGAGGTACATGCCTATTACAAGAGCCGGATTGCCCCAGTTGCGCCGACGATCACGAGCGTGACCACGACGAAGAACAGCGCGACGGTCTATTGGGCCTCAAACGGAGGAGACGGAAGCACGGGATATTGGACGCTGTTTTACCGGACGGCGACGGGAGCCTATGTGTCCTACGGAAACATCGGAAGCTCGCCGGTGACGATCCCGGGCCTGTCGCCGGGGACGACGTATTACTTCAAGGTCCGGCACACGGTAAACGGCTCGTATCTGGACAGCGCGGACGCTTCGGCCACGACGCAGGCGCTGATCGCAAGCTTTGCCTGGACCAGCAACGACGGCTATTACATCGCTGCAGGGCAGCCGATCTCATACATCACGGCGGCGGCATGGAACACGCTGCGGCAGCGGGTGGCCGACTGCGGCGGCACGGCGGCGTCGGTGCCGACGGCTACGGCGGGCGCGGCACTGAGCACGAATCACTTCAATCAGATGCGGGCGGCGATTGCGGCGCTGAGCGGCGCGGGAACCGTGACACCGGCAGTCGTGGTGAGCGAACTACCGGCATATCGCGCGGCGCAGTTTGCCAACGACAATGCTGCGCTGAAGGAAGCTATCAACAGAGCTATTACGGCCAAAAATGCGTCATAGGGAGGAAATGACAATGATTTTGAAACTTGATGAAAAGCAGATCCCGATCACGAATTTTTACGAAACACTGGTCGAGCGGGCACAGATGACCGCAACAAACAGCTTCGAGGTCGGAGATGGGGCGCAGTTCCCAGATCTGACGGGCGTGGAGGGCATGAGCTTTGCAAGCTGCAAAGTGATTGACGGACAGCAGGAGATTCCGCTGATTGGGACATACCGCAAGGCGGAGAGCGTGAACGCGTCCTACGATGCCAGGTCGAAGATCTACATGGTGAACATCGTGCTGACGGGAGGCGAGACAGAATGAAATTTGGGACAGAGGTGCGGGCGCTTCGGGAGAAGCTGATCAAGGAGATCAACGCGGCAAAGCTGCCGCCGGTGGTCGTGGAGCTGATTCTGCAAAATCTATTGGCCGAGGCACAAGCGCTGGCGGAGATGCAGATCAAAGCGGAAGCCGCGCAGGAGACGGAGGAAGCAACAGATGGCAAATGAGACGATGGAACAGAGCGCACCGGTGCTGACGCAGCCGATCGGCGAAGCGCAGGTGCGGCAGGCGTTTGCCACGCTGCAAAAATACAAGGCGGGCAAGGCAAACCTCGAAGCGCGCGTGACGGCGAGCGAAAACTGGTGGCGGCTCAAGAGCTGGCGGCAGATTCAAAAAGGGAATCCGATGGACGATAAGTGGACGAGCGCATGGCTCTTTAACGTCATCATGGGAAAGCACGCGGACGCGATCGCGGCATACCCCGCGCCCGCCGTCCGGCCAAGGGAGCCGGACGACAGGGGAGAAGCAAAGCGGCTCTCGTCCATCCTGCCGGTGATCCTAGAACAGAACGATTTCGAGGAAGTCTACTCGGACAGCCAGTGGACGAAGCTGAAGCAGGGGACGCTAGTTTGGCACGTGAGCTGGGACAGCTCCAAACTGAACGGAATCGGCGACATCGCCGTGAACGCGGTAGACATTCTGAGCTTTTTCTGGGAGCCGGGAATCACAGACATTCAGAAATCGAAAAACGTCTTTGTGACGGAATTGGTCGACAACGACATCCTGACGGCCAAGTACCCGGAGTTGGAAGGGAAGCTGAAATCGACCGGCAACATCATGCAGCAGTACAACACAGACGACACCGTGCCGACGGACAACAAAAGCATGGTGGTGGACTGGTACTACAAGAAGTGGCGGGGCGGCAAGAGTGTGCTGCATTTCTGCAAATTCGTCGGAGACAACGTACTGCTTGCGACCGAGAACGACGGCGAGCAGAAATATAGCACGCAGCAGATGCCGGACGGCTCGGTTGTGCAGACGCCGGTCGGAAGCCCCATGGCGGAGACGGGCCTTTACGACGACGGGGATTATCCGTTTGTGGTGGATGCGCTGTTCCCGGTGGAGGGCAGCATTGCAGGCTACGGATACATCGACATCGGCAAGAGCGCACAGGAGCAGATCGACCGGATGAATCAGGCGATTATCAAAAACGCAATTATGGCGGCGTCGCCCCGGTGGTTTCGGCGCAGCGACGGCGCGGTAAACGAGGAAGAATTTGCGGACTGGACGAAGCCTTTTGTGCACGTGGACGGCAACCTCAGTCAGGATTCGTTGATGCAGATCCAAGTGAATCCACTGAGCGGGAATTACATCACGATCTTGCAGAACAAGATCGAGGAACTGAAATGGACGACCGGCAACACGGACGTCAACAACGGCGCGACAACCTCCGGCGTGACGGCGGCCTCCGCGATTGCGGCGCTGCAGGAAGCATCGGGCCGGTCGAGCAAGGACAGCACGAAGTCGGCATACCGGGCATATGCGCGGCTCATCCGCATGGTGATTGAGCGCATCCGGCAATTCTACGATCTGCCGCGTCAGTTCCGCATTGTGGGGCAGCGCGGCGCGGAAGAATTCGTGCAGTATTCCAACCAAGGGTTGCAGATGCAGCCGCTCTATGGCAAGGACGGGCAGCCGGACGGGATGCGGAAGCCGGTATTTGATATCGAGGTTTCGGCACAGAAGGCGAGCGAATATACGGCGATGGCGCAGAACGAGCTGGCGCTGCAATTCTTCCAGCTGGGCTTTTTCCAACCGCAAATGGTGGATCAGGCGCTCGCGACGCTGGACATGATGGACTTCGACGGGAAGGACAGCATCGTGCAGAAGATTCAGGAGAACGCCGACCTTGCGGAGCGGCTGGCGCAGTGGCAGCAGATGGCGCTTGCCGTGGCAGATCGATATGATCCTTCGCTCGGGCAGGCGCTGGCCGAACAGGTATTGATGGAGGGCGGACAGGCCGTGCAGGCTCCGCAGGATGAAAAGCTGGCAGAGATCAAAACCGGCGAGCAGCAGGAGCCGACGAAGGTACAAAACGCGCGGGAACAGGCGCAGAAGGCCACGCAGCCGGAATAAAAAACCGATCTGCAAACACTTCAATGGTTTGCAGATCGTTTCTTTCGGCGTGGGGTGAAATCACAAAAAACGCATGGTAGACTGAAATTAGAAAGTCAGAAAGGACTTGCTTTATGGATGAACTTATGGCAGGAGCACCCCAGGTGGGCGCGGCTGACGTCGCCGGTCAGCAGATGAGCGGGCAGGCAGCCCCGGCGCAGGCGCAAGCGCCGCAGCAGCAGGCCAACGTCCCGGACGCTCAGGGACAGCAGGAGGAGACCTTTGAGAGCTTGATCGCGGGAAAGTACAAGCAGCAGTACGACAGCGCAGTCGGTGCGGCGGTGCAGAAGGCCGTGAAGCAGCGGCTCAAAGGGCAAGGGGCGATGAAGGCGCAGATCGAAGCGATGGCTCCGGTGGTCGACCGGCTGGGCGTGCTCTATGGCATTGACACCTCAGACCCGAGAAAGATCGACTATGCGGCGCTGGCGCAGAAGTTTGGTGCGGATAACCGTCTCTACGAAGCAGAAGCCATGGAACGCGGCTCGACGGCCGACGCGGTACGAAACGAGTATGCTTCTCGCGCGGAAACCGCGTGGATGCGCCGCCAGCTGCAGGAGTACCAGATTCAGGAGCAGTTCAACGGCATCCGGTCGGCATTTGACCGGGATGTTGCCGGGCAGTACGGGACGAGCTTTGAGGCCGAGATGGCAAACGAGGATTTTGCCCGGCTGATTGCGGCGAACGTCCCACCGAAGACAGCCTACGAAGTGGTACACATGGCAGAGATCCAGGCAGCGCAAGCGCAGGTGGTGGCAGCACAGGCGAGAAACAACGTCATGCAGACCATCCAGGCGCAGGGCGCAAGACCGCCAGAGATCGGCGGGAACGCCAACGGCGGGCAATTCACAAACAACGACCCGCGCAGCTGGACGAAGGAACAGCGTGCGGAGATCATCAGAAGAGTTCAGAGGGGGGAAAAGATCGTCCTCTGAGCAGAAGGAGGAAAAGAACTATGTTTAACATCGGATTCCAGTTTTTCGCGGATGCGGGCACGCTGGTCAACGCGACCGGCAACTACGTAAACGCATACGACGGTACGACTACGGCGTTTGACACGACCAACAAACTGACGCCGACAATGAAGACGTTCTACGACACGCAGCTCTTGGAGAACGCGCGTCCGGAGCTGATCTTTGCACAGCTTGCCAAGAAGCAGGCGCTTCCGCGCAACCGCGGCAAGAGCGTGGAGTTCCGCAAATGGAACACGCTGCCGGAAGCGGAGACGCTGACCGAAGGCGTCATCCCGACCGGCCAGAAGCTCGGCATGTCCAGCATGACGAAGGACATCGTACAGAAGGGCCTGTATGTCACCATTTCTGACCAGCTGGAACTGCATGCTATCGATAACGCGATCGTCGGTGCGACCGAAGAACTCGGCGCTTCCGGCGGCATGAGCATTGACAAAATGGTGCGCAATGAAATCATCGGCGGTACGGTGAAGCAATACTGCGACAAGGTGAACGCCACGACTGGTGCGCACACCGAGGTCACCAGCCGTTCGGGGCTGGATCTGACCTGCAAGTTGACGCCGACCGAGGTCAACAAGGCCGTGACCGCCCTGAAGAAGATGCACGCGCCGACCATCGACGGAAAGTATATCGGCATCATTCATCCGTCTGTTACATACGACCTTCGGGAAGATAAGGACTGGATCAAGGTGCATCAGTACGAAGCGACAAAAGCGATCTTCGAAAATGAAATCGGAGAGCTGCACGGTGTGCGCTGGGTCGAATCGACGAACCAGAAGATCTGGAACGACAGCACCTGCCCGGTCAAGACGGCTGCTGAGAGCGGCAACCCGGCGGTCTATTACAGCGTGTATTCTACAATCATCATGGGCAAGGACGCATTTGCTATGATCGACCCGGACGGCGGCAACATGGAGATGATCGTCAAGACCAAGGGCGAAGTCGGCGGTCCGCTGGAACAGTTCAGCACAGTCGGCTACAAGTACGAGGGCGCGGCGATGATCCTCTATGATGACCGCATGGTGCGCATCGAGAGCACGAGCGCGTATTCTGAGACCGATCCGGCGAACTAAGGAAGGAGAATCACTATGGGAAAAACAGAATCGACCGAAATTGTGGTCGAAGCAGCCGCACCAGCAGCGGAAGCTTATGACCCGTGGAAGGACATGAGATCGATTTTACTTCCGAGAGCGGGAGGCAACGAACAACAGTCTCAGTTCTGCGCGGTGAACGGCAGGACATTCCAAGTCCCGAGAGGCAGGATGACGGAAGTGCCGCTGCCGATCTATGAGTGCCTGATGGAGGCAATGACCGCGCAGCAGGAGGCGTTCGAGGCGAACCGCGCGGACGCGCCGAAATAACAACATAGTGCCCTTTGCGGCATGACGAGAGGGAGCGTGTGCCGCTCCCTCTTTTTCATAGGAGGTGGAGTATGAGAATTCGAGAAGCGATTGAGATGATCGACAGGCTGATGCCGAATCAGTACGGCGAGGAAGAAAAGGTACACTGGCTCAGTGAGCTGGACGGCATTGCAGACCGGGACGTTTTCCGGGCGCATGAGCGGGAGGAGGATATGGGCGAGTTTACCGGCTATCCGCCGGGCGTGGATCTCGACACGATTTTGATGATCCCGTTTCCGTACGAGGACATCTACCGCTGGTATCTGGAAATGAAGATCTGCGACGCGAACGGCGAGATGACGAAGTACAACAACGCCGCTGCCAAGTACAACAGCTATTGGCAGGGATTTTGGAACGCATACAATCAGGAGCACATGCCGCGGCAGGCGGCAACGTATTTCAAACTGTAAAGGGGTGATGACATGGCAATTTATCGCGTAGAAAACGGAAAGGCGCCGGCAGGCCTTTCGGCGGGCGACGAGGTCGTGACCGGCGGCGGAACATACCGGATCACAGGTGTCAACGCGGACGGCAGCTACCAGAGCCAGGTGAGCAACAAGAAACAGACGACCTACAACTACAAGGGGCAATATACGCAGCGGCAAAGTCCGCTGCTCTCGCAGGGCGTGAGCGGGTATACGCAAAATCGGCTCAATGGGCTGGAAGGCGGTTACACGCCCGGCTCCGCTGTGCAGCAAGCGCAGGCGTATCTCAATCAGGTGCAGTCCCGCAGGCCAGGAGAATATCAAAGTCGGTGGGACGGCGAGCTGACGGAGCTTTACAACCGGATCGCGAACCGGAAGACGTTCAGCTATGACCTCGGGACAGACCCGGTATATCAGCAGTACCGTGAGCAGTACCAGCGGCAGGGGCGGCTCGCGATGCAAAACACGATGGGACAGGCGGCGGCGCTGACCGGCGGATATGGCAGCACTTACGGCGAGCAGGTGGGGCAGCAGGCGTACAATGCCTATCTGCAAAACCTGAACGACATTGTGCCGAACCTTTACAGCGCGGCATATAACCGCTACCGCGACGAGGGCACAGACCTCTACAACCAGTATGGACTGATCAGCGACCGCGAGAATCAGGCGTACAGCCGGTACCGCGACACGGTAAACGACTATTACTCCGACCTCTCCGACGCGCGCAGCGCCTACGACAGCGCTTATTCGCGGGACTACAACCAGTGGAGCGACCAGCTCAGCTATTGGTCGCAGAAGGCGGCGAACGAGAACAGCGCCTACTTGCAGCAGCTCGCGGCGCAGAGCAGGGCGAGCGGCGGATCGGGCGGCGGCTCCGGCGGGGGCGCATCCGGACTGACGGATCGGACACTCATCAATGGGTACGGCGATTTCGAGAGCAACAAGGCGATGCTGGATGCCAGCTATCGCGGCGTGAAGAAGACCATTGAGATGCAGATCGCACAGGGAAATCTCAGTGCGGCGTATCAGACGGCGGTCAACGCGCAAAGCCAGATGAGCCATCAGCAGTGGTCGGACATTTCGCGCCGGATCTTCGAACTGACCGGCAAGAAGATCGATGACGCCGTGAACTATTACAACAGCGGAACGGGAACGGCGGGGACTGCGGCTACAAGGAAAAAATAAGGAGCGACGATATGGCGATCATTTCGGAAAAGAGTTTTGTGAACGGTGCGCTGAAGAACCAGAACAAGAAGACAAAAAGACCGCAGACGTCCATCGTGAACGAAGCGGATTTCTTGTCACGCGGAGGCGAGGAAATGGATCGGCGCCGGACAGCCTTTGAAAACTACAAGGCCGCCCGCGCGGCGATGCAGCAACAGGCGCAGCGGCAGGTGACGCAGGGCTATGAGCGCCGGGCGGACGCGATGGGGACTGTGGCGAGGGGGTATGGGCAGTCGAACATGCCGACGGTGGCAAAGAAGACGGCCTATGAGAATTACACCTATGCGCTCAAGCAGAAGGAGCTTCGGCAGAAACAGATGAGCGGGAAACCGCTGACCCCGGCGGAGCAGAAGATTCTGAACACGACAGTCTATCGAGACCCGGCACAGGCCGCGAACGCCGAAAACAACAAGTATCAGAATCAGGCCGTACAGAACGTGGAGAGCGAAGAACAAATCACCAAGCACCAGTTCGATCATACGCCGGAAATGGTCAAACAGTACGGCTCCTACGAAAACTACAAACGCGGCCTTTACGACAATGAATATGTCGACGTCCTGAAAGAGCGGGAGGACGAGCTGGACGGCCAGATCAAGGAACTGGAACAGCAGATCCGGACGCGGCAGGCGGAAGCGGAGACAGCGACCGAGGAAGGCGTGCGCCGGGAGAATGAGCGGAAAGAGCTGATCAAGCAGGGCAAACTGGAAGGGATCAGCGACATGGAGTCCAGGCTTGCGCAGCTTCAGCAGGAGCAGATGCAGCTGCAAAGCGAACGCGCGATGAAGCGCAGCCACATGGCGATCGATCCGCTGGATGACGAGACGAAGGCGCTGCTGCGGGAATATAATGAGGGCGGTATGTACACGAGGGACTACTCCAAACAGAACGGCGGGAGCGGGCTCTCGAAGATGGAGGCCCGTGCCGATCTGCGGGCGAAGGGATATAGCGAGGATGAGATCAAGAGCCTTGCAGAGTACGAGCAGCGGCTGCAGGACTATGAGAACGCGATGATACAGGCAGAGGATATGCAGCGGTTCGGACAGGAGCATCCGTACATTTCGACGGTGGCGTCCGCGCTGATGGCTCCAGCAAAGGCGCTGGGCAATATCGAATCGGTGCGTGGCGTGCTGCCGAAGGGGTTTGGCGGGTATCAAAACGAGGACATGCCGACGAATATTTACAGTCCACTGTATAATGCGAGCCGCGTGTCGGGAAGCATCAGAAGCGGCGTCATGCAGGACATGGGAACCGTCGGACAGTTCCTCTATCAGGCGGGAACCAGTGCCCTGGACAGCGCGGTCAACATGGCGGCGTCGATTGGCTTGGTCGGTGCGGCGGGGTTAGGAACCGGCGCGGCGGCGCAGGGCGCCGTGGCGAATACGATGAACTTCGTGATGGGGTCTCAGGTCGCAGCAGATTCCGTTTATGAGGGAATCCAGAACGGCAAAAGCAACGTCGACGCGCTGATCGACGGTATTGTCGAGGGTGCAATCGAGGGCATCACAGAAAAATATTCCGTGGGCGACATCATTGAGACGATGCTGTCCGGCAAGGCGGCATGGCGTAAGGTCATCCGGGCGTTCGCTTCGGAGGGCGCAGAGGAAATTGCAAGCAACTGGCTCAACCGCATCTATGACGTGACCGCGAAGCGCGGGCGCGGCGAAGTGGAAACGGCGTACCGCGCCTATCTTGCAAAGGGAATGAGCGAGCGGGACGCGATGGCCGCGATGGTGAAGGATTTCGCAGGGGAAGATGGCCTTTCGTTCCTCGCGGGCGGCCTTTCCGGCTGGGCGATGTCCGGGACATACGCGGCGTTGGGAAAGGGCGCGTCGGAGGCGAACATCCAGTGGACGGCAGCGCAGGCCATCCAGCGCGGCGAGGTGCAGGATGTGATCGACCTCGGGTTGGCACAGGGCGAGGGCACGAGGGCCTACGCACAGGCGGAGCAGGTGCAGAAGACGATGGACGAGGGCGGAGAGGCGACACAGAAGGCCGTAGCAAGCGTTCTGCGCGAGTACGTAAAAGAACAGCGTGACGCCGCCGAGGAAGCGCAGAGCGGAGATCAGACGCAGGAGAACCAGACATACCAGAACTTCAGAAACGCCGTGCAGAGCGTGGAGCAGCCGCAGACAGAGCAAGAACAGGCGCAGCGGCAGCAGGAACAGCAGGGCGTCGACATGTACGACGAGGACGGCAGTTTGCTGGATGTGGGCGAAGGATGGGCCGAGATCGACCCGGAGCAGTATGCCGGGCAGCAGACCGCGCAGGCCGAGGCGGAGATGGACAAAGCAGCGGCTGCGGCGGACAATGCCTATCTGGAACGTCAGGTACAGAAGAACGGCTATGACGATCTGACAGCGGCGTATTTTGTAAACGGCAACACGACAGATCTCTCCTTGGAAGAGTATGCCGCAAAATTCCAGAAGGCATACGAGCGGGGGCAGATGGGCGTATCGAAGGAATGGACGGTCGGAGCGGCGGTCGGGATGAACCGGGATGTGGCGACGGCGGCATGGGAGGCCGGACGCAAGGCGGCGCAGCAGAGCGGCGCGGCAACCGAAAAATATAGCATCAATGACACCAGAAATCTCAGCCAGAAAGAGCAGTTCAAGGAATACCGGGCGGGTAGATTCAAGGCAAAGGATGAATTTGCATTCGGAGCAGCGCCGGAAAGCGTGCAGAAGATCGGACTGACCGGCGAGATCGTCATGTCACAGACGGACTATAAGAAAGCAAAAACTGCGAAACACAACGTTCCGCAGCGCGTTTTTAATAATCTGAAATCGATTATGGATTCGGCTGTACTGTCCTTTGAAAAGGGAGATGAGGTCGGCGTGCTGACGTCGGAGATCGATGCAGACGGAAAACCGCTCTTGCTTGCCTTCCGGAAAAATGTTAATCTGGATGGAGAGACAGTGACCAGAATGAAAAGCGCCTATGGACTGGATACGCCGTCTGCGTGGGTGCAGAACCAGATCAAGGATGGAAAAACGCTTCGGATTCTGGACAACAAAAAAGCCGACAATTTCCTGAACAGCGTTGGCTACAAGGCCGAGCGAACAGGAAACTATCAGCTTGGTGACACTGTATCAGAAATTCAGAAAAAAGTCAAGGGAGGAAATGAACATGGAAAGAACGTATCTGCTGAAGGACAGGAACGGAATGCTGGTGCGCGTGCCGGAGAGCAAGCTAGGCGAGTGGAGCAAGCAGCAGGAGGGCGAAGCGAAAGCGCCAGCCGAGGACGAGAAAGAGCGGATCAGGCAAGAAATCTATCAAAAACTTGGCCTGAAGTAACGAACGCGGCGCTGCTGGGCAAGGGCGGCAGCGAGAACACGGTGCGCGTGATGCCGCGGGCGGAGATTTTGAAAAACGCGGACGCGAAGAAGGCGGAAGAATTTTTCCGCACGGCGGGAATCAAGCGCTACCAATTCGTCGTCGGGCAGCTGGAAACCACGGTCGACGGGCGGACGTTCCGCGCGGACGGCGTGACGCTGGCCGATGGAACAGTGCTGGTGCGGCTGGACAGCGAGGAATATACCGCGACGCAGCTTGCCAAGCACGAAGGGTATCACATCATTGCGCAGCGCAACGCTGAGATGGCGCAGCGCATCCGCAAGCGGCTGGTGGACGAGGGAAAGATCAGCAAGGCGCAGATCGACAGCTACATCGACGCCTACAACTCGATCTACGGAGACAACACGGACGCTTACGTTGAGGAGATCGTAGCGGACGCTTATGCCGGAATCAACCGCACGGCCTACGGCACGAACAACATCCGCGCCGAGGTGACGATGGAGGCCGGGCAGTGGACGAAGAAGTCCGGCAGCGCGAGGGCACCGCCAGAATTGCAATTCTCAGCCAGTGCGGAGCAGATCAGCGAGCAGGACAGAGAGAATCTGAACAAAGTGCTGGAAATGATGGACGCGGAAGGTGACGGCATTTTCCGGGACGCGGTGCTACTGCGAAATCCGAAAATGCTGCAAAAGCTTGTGGCGGAACGCGGAAAAACGGAAAGCGCTGCATTCACGCGGTGGTTTGGGAACAGCAAAGCGGTCAACCGGAACGGCGAGCCGATGCTGGTGTTCCATGGAGCGGGCGCAAGGTTTACCACGTTCGATGCGGGCGGAAAGCCGATTTGGCTGACAGCGAACATCCAGTATGCAGAAAAGTATTCCACGGCGAATAGAGCTGCTGAGAAACTGCTGCCAAGCTCGTCAATTTATGCGGGGAACGTTGACAGGGTGATCCCAGCGTATATCCGTGTCGAAAATCCGGCGAACGTTGGGGACACGGACGGCGGGTTTGATGGAAACTATATGGATCTAGCGAAACGGATCGGCGTGCGCCCGAGTGAACTGCGGCAGGCATGGGAAGGAGCCGGAAGACCGGAAATGTTGTGGCAAGCGGTCAACTCGAAGCAGATGTCAGAGCTGCTGAAACGGCATGGGTATGATGGAATCCAAGCGATTGAGAACGGTGTAGCAACATGGGCAGTGCTGGAACCGACGCAAATCAAATCTGCCGTGGCAAACAACGGCGTATTCAGTCTGAAAAGCGCAGACATCCGATATGCTTCGGCACAGCAGCGGTTCCGGGATGCACTGCCGGAGCGGGCGGCGGAATATGTGGCGCGGACGGAGAACACGCTGGTGCGGCGGCTGGCAGACAATCTGAGCGTGCCGGAGACGGCCAAGCGCGAGACGCTGCGGCCAATCGCCGACGAGATCATCTACGACGTACTGCGCGGCGGCGAGATGGACAGCGCGAAGCTGAACCGGCTTTTTGAACAGGCATGGGACGCCGGGCGGGAAGCCGACACGGAATACTATGAGCAGTACAAGGATGTGCGCGAGAAGATCCGCACACAGAAGCTTTTCATCTCGGCGAAAGACCGGGCGGACATTGCGGACTTTAACCTGTTCCGCAAGCAGACCATGGGCACGCTGCGCCTTTCCAGCGATGGATTGCCGGTCGACACGTTCTATCAGGAGATGCGGGACATGGCGCCGGAGCTGTTCCCGGCGAGCATCACCGCACCGAGCGACCAGCTCTTGCAGCTCTATGAGGTGGCGCAGAGCATCCAGAAGCGCGAAAAGACGCTGAACGAAGCGTTTGGCGCACAGGCGGAGAGCTTCAAGACATGGGCGCGGAATGACTTTGATGAATCCGTGCAGCGGCTTGCGGAAGGAATCCGCATTGCGAAACGCTATCAGGAAGCGCAGGAGCGCAAGAAGGAGAAGCTGGGCGTGCCGCAGACAGCAGAGGAAGTCATGGAGCTTGCGAAGGAGGTCAAGGCCGAGAAGAAGAAATTCCAGAAGGTGCAGAGCCGGTATTTGCTGACGGACGCAGATCAGAAGGTCGTGAATATGCTGCTGCGCGGAGACACGACGCCGGAAGCGGTACAGAACAGGGAGAACGCGGAAGCGATTCTGAAAACCTACGAAGCAAAAGCGGACTATGATCTGCTGGCGCTGCGGCTGAAAGCCTGGAACAACACGCGAAAGCAGGGATCGCGCGATCAGGCGGAGAACGCGCTGAACGCGGCGGAAGCCGAGAAGTGGGTAGACAAGGGGAGCGGCCTTGCATATATGCGCGAGACCATGGAGCGGAACATCCGGGACATTGCGAAGAAGGGCAAGGTCGCGGATGAGAAGGCCGAGGCGTTCAACAACGAGTATTTCTACCCGGTGCACAAGAACGAGAGCGACCGAAAGAGCTACGTCGTCGGCTTGCAAGACAGGATCAAAGCGCTGAATCTCGGCCGGAAGGTGGAAAACGGAAATCTGGTTTCGGAGAGCTATGCGGTGCAGTGGCTCGGGGAAGCGGAATTCAACCGGAAGTATCTGGCGGAGCATCCGCGCGTGAAGCAGCGCGGCGGATTTGGCTACGAGGAATGGAACGCGGCAATTCAAAAATTACACGAGGAAAACCCGAAGCTGGACTACGCGAAGATCGAACACGCCGTGAAGGAATTCAGAAGCATCTATGATCAGCTCTATCAGGACATGAACCGCGTGCGGATGGAAAACGGCTATGAGCCGGTCGATTATATGCAGGGATATTTCCCACATTTTCAGGAGAACGACAAGGACGGGAGCCTGCTGACACGATTCGGACGGCACCTCGGCATTACGGACGAGGTAACGCCGCTGCCCGCGACGATCAACGGCCTGACGCAGTCGTTCCGGCCGGGCATCCGGTATATGGCGAACATCCAGCAGCGGCTCGGCTATGCGACGGCCTATGACGCGCTGCAAGGCTTCGACAGGTACATTGAGGTTGCATCGGACATAATTTATCACACGGGCGATATTCAGCGGCTCCGGGCGCTGGCCACACAGATCCGCTACCGCGCGAGCGACGAGGGCGTGCGCAAGCAGATCGACCGCATCCTGCAAGACCCGACGCTGACGCCGGATGAAGCAAACGAGCGGGTGGCGCAGGCAATGAAGGACGCGCCGTTTGCCCTTTCAAACTTCGTGGCGGAGCTGGACGAATACACGAATCTGCTTGCCGGGAAGAAGTCGCGGCTCGACCGCGGTATGGAGAAGATGCTGGGGCGGAAATTCTACAACGTCTGCAAAGCCTTTGAATCCCGCGTGGGCGCAAACATGGTGGCGGCGAACATCGGCTCGGCGCTGACGAACTTCATTCCGCTGACGCAGGCATGGAGCCAGGTGTCATCGGCGGATATGCTGCACGGGATGTGGCAAACGCTGCAAAACTACAAGACGGCGGACGGATTGGACGCGGCTTCAACCTTCATCCACAACCGAAGCGGCTATGGGCGGCTCGCGATGTCGACCATGGACAAGGTTTCGGAAAAGGCGGCATTTTTGATGGAAGCCGTCGACGGATTCACGACCGGAAGCGTCGTCCGGGCACGGTATCTGCAAAACCTCCGGCTTGGCATGAGCGAGGTGAACGCGATGCAGGAGGCAGACCAGTTCGCGGCAAACATCATGGCAGACCGCAGCAAAGGCGCGACGCCGACGATCTACTCGGCGCGAAATCCGATCATCAAGCTCTTTACGCAGTTCCAGTTGGAGGTCAACAACGAACTAAGCTGGATCTTCAAGGACATGATCCCGCAGGAGCGGAAGAAGGGCGTAGCGCAGCTTGCAAAGGCGCTCTTTAAGTTTTTGATCGGCGCGTGGCTCTACAATGAGGTCTATGAGGCCATTGCCGGCAGACGCGCGGCGCTCGACCCGCTGGACATTATCAATGACAGCGTGGGTGACTTCACAGGGTATCAGATGCCGAACACGGTGCAGTCGGCGCTCTCAGGCCGGTGGGAGTTCACGAAGGAGAAGCCGGGGACGTATCAGGCGATCAAAAATCTCGGCGGAAACCTCGTCAGCGAACTGCCGGGGACGCAGATGCTCACGGTGCTCGGACTGGATGAGAAGTGGGGACTGGAGATCGACGGCGGACGCATTGCGGTTTCGTCGGCCATTCCGAACTTCGGGAACATCGAAAAGGCATTGCTTGCCAGCAACGAGGACATTGCCCCGAAGAAGAAGGTGCAGACGGTTATAAACGAGCTGGCAAACCCGGCGGCCTATCTTGCGCTGCCATTCGGCGGCGGGCAGATCAAGAAAATGGCACAGGGTGCGCAGGCCGTCATGCAGGGCGGCAGCTACAAGGTGGACAACGAGGGACGCGACATCCTGCAATATCCGATCTACAACGACAAGCCGGGCGAGATGGCAAAGAATCTGGCGCAGGCGCTGCTCTTTGGCAAGACGGCGACGGAGGAAGCGCAGGGGTGGATCGAGAGCGGATTCAAGAATCTGAGCGCGAAGGAGACGGCGGCCTATCAGGAGATGACCGCGTATGAAGATCAGCGCAGTTCGTTTGATTTCGTGAAGGCTATCCGGGCGCTGGACAAAAGCGCAGCGAAGAAAGCGTTTCTTGCAAGCTATACCGGCGTGAGCGAGCGGGCAAAGGCGGCGTATTATTACAACGTCCTTGCGAGCGACACGCAGAAGGCGGAAATGGAGCCAATGAGTGAGCAGCAGCGGATCGACTACATGAACGAGAAGCTGCAGGAATCTCAGGATGACATGATCCGAACCAATATCCGGGATGGCGTGCAGGCCGGGACAGTGAGCGAAGCGGACGCGGTGCGCCGGATGGTGGCGGGCGGCTTTGCCGAGGATGAAAACGACGCCTACTGGAAAATCCGCGAATGGAAGGGCGGCGACGATTACGCAAAGTACGACGAATTCCTATCAGCGGTCGACAAGAGCGGAGACGTGGCGAAGGCGGCGAAAACCTATCTCGATCACGGCGTAAAGGCTGACGCACTGGCGAGCACGATTACGAAAGCATATAAGCAGCAGTACATCGCAGCAAGCAGCGCGGAGCGCAAGCGGCTGAAGAAGCTGCTGCTGGACGCTTATGCGGCAATCGGCTATGACCGGAAGGAGAAAGAGAAGGACATCGACAAGTGGCTGGAAGATGACAAGTAACAAAAGACCGGGGCGGGATGACCGCTCCGGTTTTTTATCAAACTTTTACTGGGCTTTTTTTAGTTCAGCGATCTGCTCGCTGTGCAGTTTGATAATGGATTTCAGGAAATCGACCTCTTCATCCAGCTCTTCCACGCGGCTTTTCGGGGCGAGCGTTTCAAGCAGAGTACGTTGGCCTTCGGCGAGTAGATTGAGCTTCGGGGTGATCTCACTCTCGACGATGACGTGCATGAGTTCGGCAATTTCCTTACGGTCTTGTGCATCCAGCATATTGTGGCCCTCCTGTTTGAGATAAGAACAGTATAGCGCGCGGAGGGCGGAGCCGTCAAGTGCTGCGTGGGGTGAATCTGCTGGGTGGAGCTGTTACACTGGGGGAAAGGAGTTGATGAAAATGGGAATTCCAATTCCGGGGGCATACGCAAGCCCGCGAATCTCGAACGGCGTGCTGTGCTGGTATGCCGGAGACACATTCAGCGTCGTCATTCAGGCGGATCTTGTCGATCAGGACGGAGCAGCCGTGGACATTGGGGCGACGGACACGGTGAAGATCACGTTCCGAGACGACACGCGGGCGGAGGTTTGGAGCAAGACGTTTTCGAACGTCGCGAACAATCAGGTGACGCTCATGGTCGATGCGGAGATCAGCGAGAAGTTCCCGAAGGGCAGATACACCTACGACGTGGAATTTTCGCACGGAGACCGGACGACGCTGGCGCGGGACAACAAAGTCCGGGTGGAATGAGGTGAGACAGTGAAGGTTGAAATTCCGAACAGTATTTTGATCACGTTGAGCGGGCAGACCTCGCGCGGCGTGAAGGGCATTGAAGTCCGCGAGGCGGATGGACATCTGATCTTTACGCTGACGGACGGAAAAGAGCTGGATATGGGTTCCGTCATGGGGCCGCAGGGGCCGAAGGGAGACACTGGCGCGAAAGGCGAGAAGGGCGACACTGGGGCCAAGGGAGACATTGGCGCAACGGGCGCCAAGGGCGAAAAAGGGGACAAAGGCGACAAAGGTGACACCGGCGCGACCGGCCCGCAAGGAGAGCAGGGAGCGCAAGGGCTGCAAGGTGAGCGCGGCGAGAAAGGCGAAAAGGGCGACACAGGAGCCAAGGGAGACCCCGGCACGGACGGCACGACGCCGACGATCGGCGCGAATGGGAACTGGTATCTCGGGACAACCGACACCGGGAAACCCTCACGCGGAGCCAAGGGCGACAAGGGAGACCAGGGCGAGCAGGGAATCCAAGGAATTCGGGGCGAAAAAGGCGAGCAGGGCGTTCAGGGTATTCAGGGCAAGCAAGGCGAAAAGGGCGAAACTGGCGCAACGGGCGCGCCCGGCCCGCAAGGCGCGACAGGCCCACAGGGTGAGACGGGGCCGAGAGGGCCGCAGGGGCCGAAGGGTGACACCGGTTCCGGATTCAAAGTGCTAGGCTACTATGCGACCGCTGCGGCACTGAGCGCTGCGGTGGCGAACCCAGAGGCTGGTATGGCCTACGGCGTCGGCACGGCGGAACCCTACGACATCTACATCTACGACAGCGTGAGCAAGACCTGGAAAAATAACGGCCCGCTGCAAGGCGCGAAGGGCGACACCGGCGTCGGCGTGGCGAATGTGACGTTTGACGATGACGTTATGACCGTCAATTTGACGTCTGGCGCGCACTACTCCTCCGGTAGCCTGCGAGGGCCACAGGGCGTGAAAGGCGAACCAGGCGACAAGGGCGAGAAGGGCGACACAGGCGCACAGGGAGAACCGGGCAAAGACGGCAGTCCCGGCGCAGCCGGTGCACCCGGCGCGACGGGCACGACGTTCACGCCTTCCGTATCAGCGGACGGGACGCTCAGCTGGACGAACGACGGCGGGAAGACCAATCCTGCCTCGGTGAACATCAAAGGCCCACAGGGCGAACAGGGACCGCAGGGCGAACAGGGCGCGAAAGGTGAAACAGGCGAGAAAGGTGAAACAGGCGCGGCAGGCGCGACCGGCCCGGAGGGGCCGCAGGGGCCAAAGGGCGCACAGGGGCCGCAGGGCGACCCCGGCCCGACCGGCCCGCAAGGCCCCGCCGGTCACACACCGGTCAAGGGGACTGATTATTTCACCGCTGCGGACAAGAGCGAGATCGCGCAGGCGGCTGCGGAGCTGGTCAGTGCGCCGAGCGCTTCTTCCACCACCCCGAAGGCGCCGGGGACGGCGTCGGCTGGTTCGGAAAGCGCCTATGCTCGGGGTGACCATGTACACCCGAAGCAGACGGTGACCAAGTCGGATGTTGGCCTCGGGAATGTGGACAACGTGTCGATCAACACCCGGCTAAATCGGACGACGAATGTCAATGCGTCGGACACGAAGTACACGACGTATATGGCGCGGGGTGAGGCTCTGTTTTCGGCGGAAACCACTCCAAGTGTCAACGGTTGCATTGCGTGGCAATATGGTTAAGGCGGTGATTCTATGGGCCAAAAGGTAGAAGTCAGCGGAATAGGCTATGACATCAAGGCAGGGAAATGTCTTGTCGGCGGCACGGCCTACGCCATCAAAAAGGGCAGGACGCTGATAGGTGGGACGGGGTATGACGTTTCGCTTTTGAGTGGGACGCCAATTTCGGAGCTTCCGGTTGGAAACACTGTGAAAATTGCAGTAAATGGTACGTTGCGAGATTTCTTGATTGTTCATCAGGGATTGCCGGGCACGATGTATGATGACTCTTGCAATGGCGCATGGTTGTTGATGAAGGACATTTATGAGAACCGTCCGTGGGACAGCGCTGGCATCAACAACTACAAAGCATCGGCTATCCACAGTTACCTGAACAGTTCATTTTTAAACTTGTTCGACAGTAATATCAAGGATGCTATCGCACAGGTTAAAATTCCGTATGTCAATGGCACGGGTGGCTCTGCGGTCGCGTCTGGAGCGAACGGCCTATCCACGAAGATATTCCTACTGTCTGGCTACGAAGTCGGATGGGCGGCCGGCGACAACAGCTCCTTACCGGCGGACGGCGCGAAGCTGGACTACTTCGAGTCTGGATTTGACTCGTCTGCCATGAATAAGCACATTGCGTACCTGAACGGCTCGGTCGCTGGCTGGTGGCTCCGCTCCCCGTACACCAACGACACCAGCTATGTGTGGCTTGGCTACCCTGTTAACGGCTACTACGCCTACGGCGCATACGAATCGTTCGGCATCCGTCCGGCATTCATTCTTCCGTCTGACACGCTGGTTTCCGATGATGGAACAATCGTAGTTTAGGAGGCAACAATGGCACAAGACAATAAAGGAGATGAACAAATGAGTACATCCGTTATTATTCATGAAATAGAATACCCGGCTGAGATCAGTGGGGTATTGCAGAATCCCAAATGGGACAGGCGTGACACGAAGGCTATCACGCTGCCCATGACGCATGCACAGGCAGTGGGGCTGTTTGTGGACGGCCTCGCATGGGGCATTAAGCAGATCAACACCTATCCGGTTTTTGATGACAAGGGCCAGCCTACGGGCGAAACGAAGACCGAGACGCAGACCTTTGACAACTCGGATTATTCAGTCGCCGGGAGCATCACGGACAACCGAGATGGAACCGTGACCGTCATGATGGGCAAGCCGACAGAGACGGAAACGCTACGAGCGGAGAAGGCCGACGCGGAACTGGCGGCGAAAATTTTACTTGGGGAGGCGGAATGACGATGACCTACACAGAAAGAGCTAGAGCATTGCGCCCCTATATCGTCAAGGCTTCGGCCAGCCTGACGGATGCGGACGCCGTGAAGGCAAAGGAGCTGTATGACCGCTGGGCGGCAGGAATGGCCGTGGAGGTCAACGACCGGCTGGTCTATGCAGACAGGCTCTATCGCGTGACACAGGCCCACACGACGCAGACCGGCTGGGAGCCGGACAAAGTCCCGGCGCTGTTTACCGTCATCGACGAGACCCACGCGGGCACGCAGGACGATCCTATCCCCGCCGCGAAGGGCATGGAGTACACCTACGGACTTTACTACATAGACCCGGAGGACGGCAAGCTCTACCGCTGCGAACGGACGGGCGAGCAGCCGGGCGGCAAGGTGACGCTTCAGTTCCTGCCTCATGAGCTGGTGGGGCTGTATTTTACCGAAGTATAAAGGAGAAAAGAGATGGACGATGGAATTCAGGCAAAGATCGTGGAGATCGACCAGCGCTCCAAGAGCAACACGCACCGCATCAACGACCTAGAGGAGGACAACCGGGCGCTGCACGCGCTGGCGACATCGGTCGAAGTCCTCGCCACGAAGCAGGATACCATTGAGAGCACCGTGCAGGAGATCAAGACGGACGTCAAGGAATTAAAGGCCGTGCCGGGAAGCAAATGGGAGGCGCTGGTCAAGGCGGCCCTCACGGCCATTGTGGGGGCGCTGGTCGGCTTCGCGCTGGCTCATGCGGGGATCGTGTGATGGAGACTTCGAAGAAGCTGCTGATTGGCAGCGCGGCGGCAAGCGTCGTTTGCATTGCCCTGAATGTGCTCGGCGCGCTGAGCGTGGAGGTCACGCTGGCAGTCATCGGATTTGCGACGGCGATTGGGATGTTTTACCTCTGGAAGGCAAAGAATGAGAACAGAAGTAAATACGCAATCAAGTACATTAAGAGCCTGCCGGAAACATATACGGCAGAGGAAAAGGCACGGTTTTTGGAGATCGTGCTGAAGGATTGAAAGGAGTAAGTAAAAACGATATGAACGAACTGAGCGCGTGCCCATTATGTGGGCATTTTCCAGGACTGAAATATGTCGGAGACAATAAAGATCTCTTGGTGTACCAATGCGCACATTGTGGCTACATTGCCGCGAAAAACCATGAGGCAAAATACACAAAACGCGGTGCTATGAAAATTTGGAACAAAGCGACGAAAAAAGCATAATGAAGGGAGTACATAACATGGACAAAATTATGAAACGGCTGTCGAATCTGCTGAGCGTGAAGTCGCTGGTGACGCTGCTGCTGACGGTGGTGTTTACGGTGCTGGCGCTGCGGGGTGATATCACAGGGAAAGACTTCTTGACGATCTTCCTGATGGTAATCACGTTCTATTTCGGCACACAGTCGCAGAAGGCACAGGACGCGATGGATGCGAAGGGTGATAGTGATGGTACCAATTAAGACGATGCTGGCTCATCGGGCCAACTACGGCACGAAACGCGGCGGGGACGTTGAGTGGATTGTCATGCACTACACGGCCAACGACGGGGATTCAGATACCAGCAACGGCAAGTACTTCCAGAAGCCGCTCAATCCTGTGGCAAGCGCCCACTTTTTTGTGGATGATGATTCCATCACGATCTCCGTGCCGGAGGACTATGTAGCCTTCCACTGTGGCGCGTATCACTATACACACCCATTCTGCCGGAACTACAATTCCATCGGGATCGAGATGTGCGACGCGAAGCGCGACGGGAATGTCATGGCAACGGCAAAGACTATCGCCAATGCCGCAGACCTCGCCGCAAGGCTCTGCGAGAAGTATAACATCCCGGTCGATCATATCATCCGGCACTATGATGTGACCGGGAAGCTCTGCCCGAAATACTGGGTGGACGATCCGGGGGGCATCAAGAAATTCCGGGAAATGGTAAAGGAGAGAATCGAAATGGTGAGTAAATGCAAGATGATCATCAACGGCAAGGAGATCGAGGTCGAACGCATTTTGAAGGACGGCACGAATTACATCAAAATTCGGGACATTGCAAAGGCGCTCGAGCTGGATGTGTCGAATAAGGGGAACATTCCCATTCTGAATCACAAAGGAGGCTAAACGATGCGGCGCGGCTGGCCAGACTTGCCGCGCAGCGAGTGGGAGCGTTTGATCTCTGAATGGATTCTAAAGGATTCGTACCGCGACATCATGCGGCGATACCTCTGCGACGGATGGACACAAGAGAAAATCGCAGAGCGCGCGGGGCTTTCCCTCAACGGTACGAAGAACATCATCAAACGGTGCACGGATGCACTTTCCGGGCACATGTAAACGGGCAGACACGGCATGGGCTGTGTCTGCCTCTTTTTTGTACCTTTTTTGGCCTTTTTCTGGACCGGACGTTGGCTGTTTCGTGACGGACTTTTCCATCATACTGAACGTAGGAGCTGGCCAGCTTACTACATTTTTTTGGAGGGAAACTCTATGGAATACGCAAGCAACGGCAAGGGGAATCTCGGCGTGACGCTCGGCGCGATCGGCACGGGACTCGGCGTGTTTGGCGGCGGGCTGGGCAATCTGCTCGGCGGTTGGGGCGCGAATCCGGCTGCAACGGCGATGGCCGCAAGCAACAGCGACAACCATCTCGTAAGCCGCTATGAGGCGTCTCAGGCGGCACGGATCGCAGAGCTGGAAACGGAAGTAAAGCTCCGCGATGCGAACACGTACACGGATCAGAAGATGCTCGAAATGTACAAGTACACGGACGGGCGGCTCCGCAGCATCGAAGAGCAGCTGTGCCAGCAGCGCGTCGTCAACGCGCAGACCGTGGCGAATTTGTCCTGTATGCAGAACGAGCTGGCTACGCTGTCGGGCCTGACCAAGACGGTGATCCCCATCAACAACGTCTGCCCGGAACCGATGCAGCGTTATAACAGCTGGACGGCTCCGACCACGACCACCACGACGACTTAAGCAAAAAGGGGCGGCAATAGCCGCCCCAATCTTAACACGGAGGTATCCTTATGGTAACGATCGATCAAGCTATGCGAGGCGCGGCAAAATTCGCCGACAATGAGATCATCCCGCATCTTCCGACCGGCAAGGGCATTGGAGCCGGGATCGCGCTGGCGCTCATCATGGACGGCGGCAAAAGCCGCATCCTCGCGCTGAAGGATCACCCGGCAGTGCAGATGATGGGCATTATGGATGAGGAGGGCAACATCGACCTCGACCGGCTTTACAACGCCGCGAGAACGCAGGTGGACGGAAAGAAGATCCCACTGACCATTCCGGTCATTGGGGAGCTGCGGTTCGATGTGAACGACGTCGACCGTCTTTACAAATACATTCAGGAGGCTTGACATGGGAAAAGCGCATTATATCGAAGAACTGAAACGGCAGCTGCATGAGATCATGGAGCGCCCGGTGACGCTTGGCCGCGCGGAAGAAGTCATGGTGTACGCGGACGCCATCTGTGCACTGCGCCGCATGGACGGGCACGACGAGGCCGAGGGCTTTACCGAGGACGACGCCAAAGCATGGACGGCCAAGATGGAGAACGAGGACGGCACGACCGGCCCGCACTGGACGATGGGCCAGACGGACGCCGTGGCCAATATCACAGGTGTCAGCGTGAAGTCCTGCGTCTGGTGGGCGGCAATGAACATGATGTACTCGGACTATTACGGCGTAGCTGCCAAGTACGGCCTAGACCGGCCGGAATTCTATGCCGACCTCGCCAAAGCGTTCCTCATGGACAAGGACGCCGGAGGGCCGGAAGCGAAGATGGCCGGGTATTATCATGGGATTGTGCTGAGAAAGTGATTTCAAATATTATAGCAAGATGGAGTATGGGGGGCCATACTCCATCTTGCTACAATCAAGAGTATCAGAAAATGAATTTATAAGAGATTGCGAGGAGCATCTGGGATTTGTCGAAGGTGCAGCGGTCGATGATGGACATGGCGGATTCGTACTTTTGCGCGACGGTGGCTGTTGGACTACGGAGCGTTTCGAGGACGGCGGCGATGGCATTTCGAAGCAGCGCGGCGGCATCGACGACGGGGACGGCTGCGGATTCGGAAATTTGCGCGTCGAGGTCGTCAAGCTGCGCTTGCATTTGCTGCCGGGCGGCTTTATAGGTTTCCAACGTCTCGACGCCGTCTAAGTAAGATTCACGCAGGCGATCAATACGGGAGACGATACGGGCACGCTGCTGCTGCAAGCGCTGGTTGGAATGAGCGGGTTTTGCGGCTTGAACAACGCAAGCGACAGACTCCGCGAACGTCAAATCGTGCTGAAGCTGGGCAAGGAAGGATTCTTCCAGTGCCTCGACGGCGATATGCTGGGTGGTCGTGCAGCGTCCGTGCGCATAGTTGTTACATTTCATAAAATGCGGACTTACCCAAATGAGCGTCGCGCCGCAGGCAGAGCAGCGGACAACACCGCACAGCCAGTGCTTGCGCTCAGAGGATGGCTTGCCGTAGCGCTTATAGGACTTTTTCAGTTCGGCACAGCGAGCCTGCGCCGCGTCCCACGTTTCGGCATCGATGATTGGTTCGTGCAGCGCGTCGGCGATGATGCTGTCCTCGTTCTTGAAATTTCGGCATGTCCTGCCGGTCGGCGTCCAGCGGAGCTTGCCGAGGTAGACGGGGTTGTTCAGGATATAATCAATGGTACGGTTTTCAAAGGGATTCCCACGGTGCGTACGGACGCCCCGGGCGCTCAGATCTTTCGCGATGCAAAACATGGCATCACCGGAGATGAAGCGCCGGAAGATCTCCCGGATGATCTCGGCTTCTTCCGGGACGATGACCAGCTGCCGGTTTTCTACGCGGTAGCCGAAGGATGGTGTAGCTTGCAGGGTGCCCGTCTTTGCATTGACGGTCATGGAGCGTTTGACTTCCTCCGCAAGACGGACAGAATAGAATTCGTCCATCCACTCAATGATCCGCTCGATCAGGCTGCCGAAGGGACCGGCGATCAGCGGCTCGGAGACAGACACCACATCGACCTTGCACTTGCTGCGCAGGATGGATTTATAGAAAATGGACTCCTCTTGATTGCGGGCAAAGCGGGAGAACTTCCAGACGATGATGACATCAAACGGATGGGACGGGTCTTTGGCGGTGGCGATCATCTGCTGGAAGCCGGGGCGCTTTTCAGCAGCCCGGCCGGAAATGCCGTCGTCGTGAAAGATGTATTCCGAGAGCAGGAGCAGGCCGTTCTTCGCGGCGTATTCCCGGATCTTCTCCATCTGGGAATCCGGGGACAGCTCCATTTGGTCATCGGTTGAGACGCGGACATAGGCGGCTGCGATATGTGGTTCAGGCATAGGCGGAGACCTCCCGTAAAATGGACATGGTATCGCGAATCCAGCCGACATTGGGAACGAGAAGATCGATGACCACCGAGATCGCGACAAGGGCGAGGATGGAGACGAGGATGATGGTGACGATGCGGTGCGTGCGAAGGGAGCGTTTATACAGATCGATCTCACGCTTGTAGTGGTCGCGCTCCAATCCGACGGCCTGCAAAGCGTCAGAAGAAGGAGCGGGATGCTCGATCCCGAGGTATTCGTCGACGGAGACGCCGAGCATTTTACAGATCGGGCCAAACGTGGAGAGCGGCGCGTTCGGCGTTTCGCCGCGGAGATATTGCCCGACGGCGTTCTGGGACAGGCCGGATCGTTCGGCCAGCTGCTGGTTGGTGATACGCGGATTTGCGGAATCTTTCTTGTCACGGCATAGCTCCCATAGTTCTTGTTTCAAATTTTCTCCCTCTTTCATTGATTTCCCAACGGACATGGACACGGAAGCCCATGGCCGATGGTCGACAAATTTGGTGCGTTCGTGGTAGGCTAAATCTGCAAGCAGCTCCCACACGCTTGCAGCGGCACAAAGTCCCGCCGCCGGGAACATGGCGGCGGGGCATCCCTTGATACTTCCAGTATAGGACGAATCTGGAAACGATTCAAGTTAGGATGTTGCACAAAAAATCGACCATGTTTTTTGGAAAGAGAAAGGCGAAGGGATGGAAAAGATGTCGAAAACCGTAGACGAGGAAATGCAGAAGCTATGGGAACAGGCCACGCCGGAGCAGAAGTACATCATTGTTGGGTTTATGCGAAACATCGTGAAGACAGAATAAACGCCCGGAGCGAATCACCGCTTCGGGCGTTTGGACTTATTTTGTGGGCATTTCAGAATCATATTTCTTGCCGGCCTTTGCGTCATTATACCCAGCAATATAACCGGATTTGTATGAGGATTCGTCGTGTCCCTCTAAGCGAGACAAGGTAAGATGACCAATGCCGAATGTGGCGATGAGGGTTACAATAAATCCGATGAAATAGAAAACTATGGACACGATGAAAATAAGCGTGCTAAAGGCTGTCCGTTCACTGGGATCTTTTCGGAGCACCCATTCATTCAAAAGCGATGCAATTACCCACGCAACGAAAGAAATGCCAAGGTAATACATCCATTCATGCCAGTTCATAAAAAATGCCCCCTTTTTATTTTAGAATACAAAATGATAGCAGAACAGTCAAGAGCCATGAGCATTTTTGTAAAAATCACCGGAAGCATTTTACTTGCTTCCGGTGATTTTTTTTGCGTATTCGAGAATGTTGTCCCAGAACTCCGGGGGCATATCGAGGGCGGCGGCGATGCCGCGCTTGCGGGTGGATTCGTCGGCTTCGGCCAGCACGTCGTTGAACAGCATGGCCATACGCTCGTTTTCACTGCGCTGGACGTACATCGGCTCCGTGCCGTCGCGCAGCCACGCTTCGGACACACCGAATATGCGGCAGATGTCAGAGATGGTGCGGTCGCTCGGTTCGCGTGCGCCCATTTCAATCATTGCGATATAGTTTCGGGACAAACCAATTTTTTCTGCGAACTGCATTTGCGTCAATTCCAATTCAACACGGAGCTGCTTAATTCGTTCGTTCATATTGCATCACCTCCAGAACGCAACTGTACAATACCACGAAAAGCGAACTCTGTCAACAGAGTTAGAAAATATTTTTTGAAAACATGTTGACATAGAGACATAAATGTGCTATGTTGTGCTTACAAAGCCAACTAAGCAATGGAAAAATGCCAACAAAACGAGCGAGGTGAGAGGGAAATGACAGAACTGGAAAAGGCGAAGCTGCTGGCAAGCCTGATCGGACACAACGAGCGAATGACGCAGTTCGGCGAGAGCACGATACTGGTTCCGAACTATACGGCGGCACTGCGGCTGGCGCTTGGGTGCATGAACCGGGTACATGGGATCGATGATCCGCTGCTCAAAGCGATGGAAAACGATGGAGAACTGGATCATCCGGCAAACAGCATGATCTCACTGCGCACGCTGCGCGGGTATCACAGCGTCGGGGCGATGCGGCAGTTTGCGGTGGACGGATGGCCGGACGGTGAGGACTGTTATTTGGAAACGATTGAAGAGGCGATGCGCTGCGTCGAGAAGGTTTATTCGAATGTGCCGTCAATCGACAGCGTGGAGCAGCTTTAGATTCGGGAATGATTCAAGAAACTGTGAACAGGACAGACGGCGGCACTCTTTGCACAAGTGGTCGCCGGACTGATCGTCGCAGCCATTAAACACATATCCGTACTGTTCGGCAGAACGGATGACAAGTTGGAAATAGACGGTTTCCGCCTTGTGATAGTGCTGGCAGCGGATATGCAGTTCCTTGTATGGGGTGTATTCATCTTCGGGTGAATAGAGCTTCAGATTTGGTAAGTCCATAGGCAAAAAATAATGCGCATCGCCCCTGCTTATCAGAATAGCATGGGCAGCGCGGGATGGCAAGGAATGAACCGAGTGAGGTGAAGTCAATGAAAAAACGCAGAGATCTTTTCGATAAGCTCAGCGGCGTGAGCGATGAGGAACTCGAGGACAAAGATTACAAGCGGTACAAGCGCAGCTATTATTGCTACATTCTTGTCAGCTCTGTGGTGGCGCTCCTGCTTGGCCTCCTTTACGGACGCCTCATGGAGACGTTGGATCTGATCCAGAGATTCCTTTCGTAGAGAAAGAAGCAACTCCGCGCCGGACTGCTCCAACTGGACGTAGGAGCCAGACGAGAAGCTGCCGGAAATGAGACGCTGGCCGCGCATGGTTTGCAGAAGGACTTTCGTCTGGACAGCATCGAGGCCGGAAAGCGAGATGGTCTGATTCATCAGGTCAACAAATTGCATACGCCCGCCGACGCCGGAGAGCAGGGCCAGCGGGATATAACGGGAATCTGTTACATGCTCTAACATGCGATCGCCTCCATTTGACTGTATTTTACCATGCGGGCGGGAGGTGTCAAGAAGGAATAAAACGAGTGAGGTGAGGGTTATGTCGGAAGAACAGAAGAAGAAAGTCGAGGGCGTACTGCACGAGATGAAGCACATGAACGCGCAGCAGATCGAGGTCATGATCGCCTATATGCAGGGCGTGGCTGCGGCGGCAAAGCTGATGTGCGAGCGGAAGGAGCAGTAATCGCTCCGGCGGAATAGAATACACGGAAAGGGAGGGACGCAGGATGCGGAAAAAACAGGTGATCCGAACGGAAAGCTATGTGACGAAAAACGGGCAGTTGGTTCGCTTTGACGATTTGACGCTCGAGGAAAAGCGGATCGCGGCGACGGAGCTGAAGCTGCGGTATCTGCGGGCGATGTTCCCAGGCGTGGAGTTCTATGTGAAGAAAGAGAGGGACGCTGATGCACTACACGCTGCGGGTGAATGAGCAACAATTTGGCGATCTGATCGCTGCGATCATCTGTGCGGAGGCTGCGGAGGCCGAGGCCATTGAGCTGTTCCACGACAAGAAAGAGCTGCGGGAGCGGGCGGCGGAGAGCATGACGCGGCTGGGCAAGCTGCGGTATTACTTACAAAAGGAAAAGGAGCGGGATGAGGTATGATCTCGAAGAAAGAACAT
>ERZ826764.845-NODE-845-length-40589-cov-3.876869_pt1 | contig 40589 bp, 36 predicted proteins | sample MGYA00519870_ERZ826764 | MGnify/ENA primary metagenome ERZ826764 (study PRJEB31778, sample SAMEA3449239) | human gut metagenome | biome: human gut; feature: human-associated habitat; material: faeces | place: United Kingdom | collected 2010/2012 ...
TATGCGGGTATCTGTCGGGGTTGTTACCGATACTTTTTTCTTCATCTCTTCATAAATATTGTCTGCCGCCCGTGGAGTGAAATCAAGGAAGCTTTTCACTCCGTCCTCAGCCGGTTCCTCTTCGGCAGGCCCGTCTGAGGCTGCCGCATTCTTCCGGAATTTTTTCCGGTTTTTGGCAAGCTCCTCCAGAAGTACATCAGGGCTGCAGGCCATGCACGCTCCCTGTCTGATAAGCTCATTACAGCCGCTACTGAGGGCATCCGTTATCCTTCCGGGAACCACAAATACCTCTTTTCCCTGTTCCAGTGCCATATCCACCGTAATCAGGGTGCCGCTCTTCATTCTGGCTTCAACCACCAGGACAACATCGGAAAGCCCGCTTATAATCCTGTTTCTTACAGGGAAATGAGCAGCCTTGGGAAGCATTCCCGGAGGGAATTCGGACAGAATGCCTCCTTGTCCCGGTATCCTGTCATAAATTTTCCTGTTTTCTTCGGGATAACAGATATTCACCCCACAGCCCAGAACGGCATAGGTCTTTCCTCCGGCCCGGATGGCCGCTTCCTGACTGATTCCGTCAATCCCTCTAGCAAGCCCGCTGATAATATTCACTCCGGCGCGGGAAAGCGCCGATGCGAACCAAGAAGCCACATACCTGCCGTACTCTGAGCACATTCTTGCGCCTATCACGGCCGCCGCCGGCTTCGTCTCTTCCGGGAGTTCACCCCGGACATAGATTCCCACCGGCGGATCCGGAATGGAAGAAAGCCTGCGCGGATACTCCGGATCAGAAAGAGGGATGAAACGGATTCCTCTTGACCAAAGCTTCTGATATTCCCTTTTTACATCTTTTTCCTGTCTTGCTTTCAGGAAATTCATGAGCTGGGAAGGACGGAGCATTCCGGCCAAAGCTTTTTCTTCCATTCCATATACCTTTTCGGCACTTCCTGCTTCCCTGATAAGGCGCAGAACTGTAATTCTTCCTATTCCTTCTATATTACATAGCCAATAAGAAAATTCCCTTTCTTTTTCCATCCGTTCATTCTTCACTGCTTTTCCTCCAGTATTTTCCGCCCGCCATGCGGTAACAGGCGGCTTCACTCAAATGAATTTTCCCGATTTGATCCTCCCCGTCCAAATCCGCCAGCGTACGGGCCAGCCGCAAAATCCGGTGATATCCTCTTGCGCTCAATCCGAGCGTATCAAAAAGCCGTTCCATATACTGCTGCTCAGAAAGCCCAAGACGGCAGAAAATACGGATATCTCCCGCTCCCAGCTGCGAATTGAACCGGATAGGCATCCCTTTATAGCGCTCCTCCTGCCTGGCTCTCGCTTCCATTACCTGTGCTGCCAGCTGTCTGCTGTCGCTGCCATTCTTTTTTCCGCTTCCCGTCAGTCCCGCAAATTCCATCCTCGGCACCTCCGTGCAGATATCCATGCGATCCAGAATAGGGCCGGAAATCCGGCTCAGGTATCTCTGTACCTCTCCCGGCGTACAGCGGCACTGGTTCCGATCCGGATAATATCCGCAGGGACAAGGATTCATGGCCGCCACCAGCATAAAATCCGCCGGATAGCTGAAGGTTCCGCTGCTCCGGGCGATCTGGACCCGGTGCTCTTCCATGGGCTGCCTGAGCAGATCCAGCGTTTCCCTTCTGAATTCCGTCAGCTCATCCAGGAACAGAATCCCTCTGTGCGCCAGACTGATGACACCCGGACGGGGAATCCTGCCGCCCCCGGTGAGGGCATGTCCGGTAATTGTATGATGCGGGTTTACAAATGGCCTGTCCGTAATCAGGCCGGTTCCTTCCTCCAGCATTCCCGCCACACTGTAGACCTTGGTTACCTCCAGCTGTTCCTCCTTGGATAAGGGCGGCAATATGGAAGACATGCTCCGTGCTATCATGGTCTTTCCCGTCCCCGGAGGCCCGATCATGAGCAGATGGTGAAACCCGGCGGCTGCCACCACCGCCGCCCGCTTGGCGCTTTCCTGTCCTCTGATTTCCCCGAAATCCAGGCTCGGCCGTTTTCCTGCGGAACTATTCCCGTTACAGACCGGTTCCGTTTCATCCCCATCCTTTCCTTCATTCTGCAAAAGGCTGTCCAGAAGAGCCGCCAGATTACCGGCCCCGGTTATACGGATACCTTCCACCAGCCTCGCTTCCTTTGTATTTTCCAGAGGTATGATACAGCGGCTCATTCCCTGTTTCTTCCCCTCCAGAACCATGGGGAGGATCCCGCGTACCGGTTTGATATCGCCATTAAGGCCCAGTTCTCCCGCCATCAGTGTATTCTCTACATATTCCTGGGGAAGTATGCCAAGAGCCACAAGAATCCCCGCCGCCACAGGCAGATCATAGGCGGTTCCTTCCTTATGAAGGCTTGCGGGGGATATGTTTACGGTGATGCGCACAGGCGGAAGCGTCACCTCCGCATTTTTAAGCGCCACACGGATTCGTTCCCTGGCCTCCTTGACCTCACTTCCCAAAAGGCCGACCATCTCAAAGCCCGGCAGCCCTCTTGATATGTCCACTTCCACCCGGGCCAGATAGCTTTCCATGCCATGCAGCCCTCCGGTATAAATTGTACTGTACATTAGATTTCTCCTTATAAGGAATAGGATTTCGCTCACGCGAAGACAGAAATACAAGAAATATAAGAAATAGAAATATAAGAATGTTTGAATCAGAACAGAAAATCAGACAAAAGCAGAAAAAATTCTACCGCGGGACAGGAATCTTCTGCAGGAGCTCCATATACCCTGTTTCCTCCCTGCCCGAGTCTTTTCCCGGCGACAGTGCTGCAGTCCTGACAGGAGGCTCAGACAAAGGAAGAAAAGGGAGGCTGGACTGCATACTGCAATTTTCTTATGTATACCGGTTACAGGTAATGAACTTCCATTTTTTCAAAACCTTCCCGCAGCTTCGTCAGCGCTCTTTTTTCGATGCGGGAAACATAGCTTCTGGAAATATTCAGCTTTTTTCCTATTTCACGCTGTGTAACCTCTTCTCCTCCGCACAGCCCGTAACGCAGACAGATAATCTCTTTTTCCCTGTCGGTCAACAGAGAATTAATCAGGCCCGACAGCTTTCCCAGACTTCTTTCCAGTTCCATCTGGTCCACGATATCCGGCTGTTCCTGAGGCGTCACATCCAGCAGGCTGATCTCATTTCCTTCCCGGTCAGTACCGATAGGATCATAAAGCGAAACCTCCCGGGATGTCTTTTTTTTGCTTCTGAGCATCATCAGGAGCTCGTTATCTATGCACCTGGCCGCATAAGTGGCCAGCTTGCTGTTTTTGGATGCATCAAAGGATTCCACCGCTTTGATCAGGCCTATTGTCCCGATGGAAATCAGGTCCTCCATATCTTCATCCACGTTCTGATACTTTTTTGCGATATGGGCTACCAGCCGCAGATTTCGCTCTATTAGTACCTGCTTGGCTTCCCTGGCTTTTACGCCGTCACTCCCCCGCAGCGCTTCCAGACACGCGCTTTCCTCCTCTTTCGACAGTGGTTTCAGAAAGGTTTTCAAAAGGAGCCCCCATAGTCAATTTAATACTATTCTATGTGACGAATGGGGTTATAGTGCCAGTACTTTTCGAAACCTTTTAATCGAATAAAAATTCAGAAAGAGCATAATTGCTCACATCTATACCAAAATCTGTCAGCCGGAACCAGGTATCCTCCCTGCCGTCCGTGCCTTTTTCCACCCGGACAAGAAGCCCTTCCTTCACCAGCTTATCAATGGCAGCCGCATAAATAATTTCCAGACTTTCCCCGAACTCCTCATAAAAACGGCGGGCCGAAACCCCATCCGTCATACGCAGCCCCAAAAACATAAATTCCTCCATCTGCTCCTGCACGGAAAGCTTCTGCACCGACAGCTTCAGATGTGTTTCCATCCCTCTCTCCCCGGAAAACTCCAGATACCGTCCCATATCCGCCGTATTGCTCCACCTCACATTACCGAGCAGAGACGCCGCTCCCACACCGAACCCCGCATAATCAATCCGCTCCCAGTAAGAAACATTATGACGGCACGCAAACCCGGGAAGCGCATAATTAGATATTTCATAACGCCCATATCCCGCTTTTCCCAAAATCTCCTTCGTCCGCCCATACATCACCCGATCCTCATCCTCCGTAGGAAGAGGCAGCCGCCCGGCTTCCGCCCCATCCCCGCTTTTCCCATAATACTCAAAAAAAGGAGTCCCTTCCTCAATAATAAGACTATAAGCGGAAATATGCTCCGGTTTCAGCCGAATCACCTTCTCAAGCGTCTCCGCCCACCCCTCAGGACTCTGCCCCGGAAGCGCGCTCATCAGATCCACATTAATATTACCAAACCCTTCCTTCCGCGCCATCTCATAACTGCAAAGAAAATCCTCCCAGGTATGAATCCGCCCCAAAGCCTTCAATTCCCTATCATCCGCCGACTGCAGTCCCATACTGAGCCGGTTCCCCCCCGCCAGCCGATACCCCGAAAGACTCTCCCTCGTCACAGTCCCGGGATTCACCTCCATAGTAACCTCCACCCCGTCCCCATCCTCACCGAAAGAAAACTCCTCCCGCAGGCATTCCATGATAACACCAATCTGTTCTCCGGAAAGCAAAGAAGGCGTCCCCCCGCCAAAAAACACAGTCCTCACCTCATGCCCCCCATAAAGAGACGCCTGACCCCGAATTTCCCTCTTCAAAGCCTCAACATATTCAGTTTTCATCTCATCATCACCGGGAGCCGAAAGAAAATCACAATAAAGACATTTGCGAATGCAAAAAGGAACATGTAGATAGATACCAAGGGACCGCCTGCCGCTCTCACCACTTCGCTGCATACTTCTCATTCTACCCTCCAAGAAAACCCCTTCCATCTGCCTTCCAGCATACCAGAAAACCACCCATCTGAAAAGAGGCCTGATTATTAAAACTTTCTAAACTAAAATCCATCAAATCCCCAACTCACTTTTCTCACCTTACTCACTTCCCTGAGTGCCCTTTTTATCCTCCAAAAACTACCGCGGCCGGCTCCATCCCGCCTTTGGATATGCCGTCCCCGGCGTCGTCTTTCCGGCCTGTGTCCGGCGGCGTTCCCTATGGTTGGGCGGCGGCAGACAAAAAAAGGGGCTGTTTCTAACTATTTTGTCCCTCAACTCCGCTGCCAACGCGGCTGAACTCCTCCCTTTGGTCGTCAGACAGCGCCGCTAAGGGCGGGCAGCGGAGTAGAGGATCAAAATAGTAAGAAACAGCTCCCTTTTTTTGAGATGCCCATGCCGAACAGCAACGTGCCTGGCCGGACACAGGGCGAAGGAGAATGGGGAGCGTAAGGTCGCAGCGCGGACGAGGAATACCCTGACGGGAAAAAGAACCTGAAGGGCAGGGATGGCTTTTTGGGAAAGAAAAAAGTAGAATGTAGTTTAAGAGAAGGAGGGATTTTTTTTATGAAGGCTATAATGATTATGTATGATTCTTTGAATCGGCATATGCTTGCGCCTTATGGGTGTGAGTGGACTAAGACGCCTAATTTTGAGAGGCTGGCGGAGAGGTGTGTTACTTTTGATAAGTGTTATGTGGGGAGTCTGCCTTGTATGCCGGCGCGGAGGGAGATTCATACGGGGCGTTATAATTTCCTGCATCGGAGCTGGGGGCCTATGGAGCCTTATGATGATTCTATGCCGGAGATTTTGAAGAGGAATGGGGTTTATTCGCATTTGATCAGTGATCATTATCATTATTGGGAGGATGGCGGGTGTACTTATCATAATCGGTACAGCAGCTGGGAGAATGTGAGGGGACAGGAAGGGGATCCCTGGAAGGGGTGTGTCGGGGATAAGGTGCTTCCTGCTCATATCGGGCAGTGCGGTAAGCAGGATATGGTTAACCGGGAATATACGGATACGGAAGACCGGATGGCTCAGAGTGTTACGTTCCGGGCGGGGGTGGAATTTCTGGAGAGGAATCATGGGGCGGATAATTGGTTCCTTCAGGTGGAGACTTTTGATCCGCATGAGCCTTTTTATGTGCAGGATGAGGATTTGATGGGGTTTGAGGCGGAGTATGACGGTCCCTTGTTTGACTGGCCTGGATATCACAGGGTAACGGAGGAGGAGCGGCCTTATGTGCAGCATGTGCGTAATAAGTATGCGGCGCTGCTTCAGATGTGTGATCGGAATCTGGGGAAGATTTTGGATAAGATGGATGAGTATAATCTGTGGGAAGATACGATGCTGATCGTGAATACGGATCATGGTTTTATGTTGGGGGAGCATGATTGGTGGGCGAAGAGTAATGAAATTAATTTTTATGAGGAGATCGTTCATACGCCTTTGTTTATTTATGATCCCAGAAGCAGGGCGGCGGGGAGGTGTGAGTGTCTGGTGCAGACGATTGATTTGGCGCCTACGCTGTTGGAGTTTTTCGGGCTGCCGGTACCGGGAGATATGCTGGGGCATGTGCTGAAGGATACGATTGCGGAAGGAAAAACGGTGCGGGAAACCTGTCTGTATGGGACCTGCGGCGCGCAGATAAGCTGTACGGACGGGCATTATGCCTATGTGCTGGCTCCCGCGGTCAAAACCAATGAGCCGCTTTATAATTATACTTTGATGCCGACTCATATGCGGGAGATGTTTCCTCCGGAAGAGCTGCAGGGGCTGGAATTGAGTGAGCCTTTTTCTTTTACGAAGGGCTGCCGGCTTCTTAAAATAAAGAATGTGGAAAAAAGAGAGTATACGAATGGATTGGGGGAGCATCCTTATAAAACGCTGCTTTTTGATTTGGAGAAGGATCCGAAGGAGTCAGAACCTATATCTAATCCGGAAGTGGAGGAGTATTTCAGGAAGGAAATGGTGCGGATTATGAAAGAGAATGACGCGCCGAAGGAACAATATGTGAGGATGGGGCTGGAGCGGGAGGCAGAATAAGGCTCATCTGAAAAAGGGGAAATAAATTAAGTGGAGAAATCGTCCTTTGTCGGCAGACAGGGACGGTTTCTTCGTTATAGGATGTATTTTTGCGGCGTTTCCTGATTTTGTTTTTGGAAGCGTCTTTCTATACAATACACAAAAAATGCCCTCTCTTTTTATGCAATTGTACAAAAAGATAAAAAATAAGAAAAAATATCTTGCATTTTTATAATATTTCCATTATATTCTAAATATCATATTGCTAATCATATCAGCGGTATGCATATAACGATTATTATAAGTATGAGGATAAAAAGATGAATCATAATCAGATTCTGCAGATTCTGAAACAGGAAATGGCGGCGGCAACGGGGTGTACGGAGCCTGTTGCAATTGCTTATGCCTCTGCCAAGGCAAGGGCGGTTTTGGGAAAGAAACCGGTTCGGGCACAGGTAAAGGTAAGCTGCAATATTTTGAAAAATGCCATGGGAGTCGGGATTCCCGGAACGGATATGGCAGGGCTGGAAATGGCGGCAGCATTGGGAATTATAGGCGGCGACAGTGAAGCGATTCTGGAGGTTCTGCACTCCATTACCCCGGAACAGGTGGAGGAAGCCAGGCTGTTTGCCGGGACACAGGTTCGTGTGGAACGGAAGGATACGCCGAAAAAACTTTACATAGAAGTTATTCTGGAAACAGAGGAGGATATGTCGGCAGTCATTATTGAAGACAGTCATACCAATATTACCCGCATAATACATGGGCTTACCTGTATCTATGAAAAAGGGAGCTGCGAGGAGCTTCCGGCGGATGAGAGTGATAAATCAGCGCTTACTGTGGATAACATTTATGATTTTATACAGAATGTGGATACAGACCGGCTTTCTTTCCTTGATGAGTGTATAAAAATGAACTGGGCGGTGGCTCAGGAAGGGCTGAAAGGGCGTTATGGGCTCCATGTGGGACGAAGTATCTATGAAGATATGGGAGAAGGAACCGCCGGGGATGATATAAGGAATTATGCTATTGCAGTAACTGCAGCGGCGGCAGATGCAAGAATGGCCGGATGCGCCATGTCGGTAATGACGGTGTGCGGCAGCGGAAATCAGGGCTTAACAGCCACATTGCCGGTTATTGCAGCTGTTTATAAAAGAAAAGGCTCCCCGGAAATGCTGTACCGTTCGCTGGCCCTCAGCTGTCTGATAACCATTCATGTTAAAAGCTATATTGGAAAGCTTTCACCGCTTTGCGGCTGCGGCATGGGATCATCCATCGGAGCCTGCTGCGCGTTCGTATATATGCAGGGAGGCGGACTGAAGCAAATTAAGAATGCCATTAATAATATGATAGCCGATGTTTCAGGAATTATCTGTGACGGAGCAAAAGCAGGCTGCGCTTTAAAAATAGCAACGGTAATATCAAGTGCATTCCAGTGCTCCATGCTGGCTTTGAAAAATCATAGCGCCGGCGGCCTGGACGGTATTGTAACGGAAGATGTGGAAAGCACCATCAGAAATCTGGGAGAACTGGGAAACCGGGGTATGGCTGATACGGATCAGGTGATTTTGGATATGATGGTTTGCAGATAAAAAGGAGGAAAAAGAAATGGATAAGAGGACACGAGTTCTGAATGCAATGAATAAAAAGGAGGTGGATCATGTTCCGGTAGGCTTCTGGTTTCATTTTGCGGGAGAAGAAGCTTCCGGTCAGGGCTGCATAAATGCACATTTAAAATACTATCGGGAAACAGACTTGGATTTTGTGAAAATTATGTGCGATGGTTATTTCCCGTATCCGCTGCCGGAAATAAAAACGGCAGCGGACTGGAAAAGCTTAAAACCGCTGACCTCCGATCATCCCTTTATCAGGGAACAGGTGGAGAGAGCCAAAGCTATCGTTGAGGATATCGGAAAAGAACGCTGTGTTTTCTATAATGTATTCGCTCCCTTTTCATCCCTCCGTTTCGGCGCGGAAGCAGTGGGCTTAACGGATTCGGATGTAATGGAATATATAAGAGAGGATAAAAATGCCGTAATGGACGCTCTGGATGTGATCGCACAGTCCAACGCCCTTCTTGCGGAGCTGCTTATTACGGAAGCGGGCTGTGACGGCGTTTACTATTGTGTGCAGGGCGGGGAATATGACCGTTTTACCCCGGAAGAATACAGGAAAACCATCACCCCCAGTGATCTTTATGTTCTGGAGCACGCAAACCGTTTTTCGGAGAATAACATCATACATATGTGCGGCTGGGCAGGAAACCGGAACCAGCTTGCAATCTGGCAGGATTATCCCGCAAAGGTAGTAAACTGGGCTGTATTTGTGGAAGGCCTGTCTCTGGATGCCGGCCGTTATTTTATCGGGGGCAGAACCTCCCTGGGCGGTTTCGAAACTCATTGGGACGAACACACCCAGCAGGGAATTCTTTATACCGGTACCAAGGAAGAGCTGCAGAAATACACCACAGATCTAATTCTCAATCATGGCAAAATAGGATTGATGCTGGGCGGGGACTGCACAATAGATGCAAAGCTTGACTGGGAGAGAATACGCTGGATTATTGAAGCGGCAAGAAGTATCTGATAAATAAAGGGAATTCCCTTTTAAAAAAGAAAAAGCACACATAGAAAGGAAGAGTATTATGAAAAAGTGGAACAAATTATTGGCATTGGGGATGGCGTTTTCCATGACTTTGGTGCTCACTGCATGTTCTGGCCAGTCTGCAGATACATCCGGTGAAACGGCTGCACAACCGCAAAGCGCGGCGCCCTCAACGGCGGCTTCCGATTCGGCGGATGCATCGGAAGCGGGAGAAGAAAAGACCTATGAACCTACAACACTCACTTTCTGGAATGGATTTACCAGTACAGACGGTGAAGTCCTTCAGCAGATTGTGGATGATTTTAATGCGTCGAACGAATGGAATATTACCATTGAAATGGACGTAATGCCATGGGCAACCTTTAACGAAAAGCTTCCGGCAGCTATTGCGGCGGGAAATGCACCGGATTTTGTGCTTTGTTCTTCCGGATATTATGCTCCTTATGTGGAAGCCGGCAGCTTCCAGGATGTAAGTGACTTCTATGAATTACCGGAAGTAAATGCCGATGACTTTGACAAAAACGTTGTAGATCTGCTGTATTATGATGATTTATGCGTTGGTGTTCCCATGCAGATGGTATCTCATTATTTTTACTGGGATAAAGATCTTTATGAAGCGGCAGGACTGGATCCCGAATCCCCTCCGGAAACCTTTGAAGAGCTTGTGGAGAATGCAAAGCTGCTTACGGATAAGAGCAAAAACCAGTACGGCTTCTGCGTGCCTGTCAATAATAATGTGACTGCCCAGTATACCATGTATGCTTATGGCGGCGGCTATGTGAATGAAGATGAAACAGAAGCGGTATTCAATTCCGAGGAGAACGTAAAAGCTTTTGAAACCTTGAAAACACTGTATGAATGTTCCCCTAAGGATTCCGATGATAATACCTATATCAGCGGTCAGCTTGCACAGTTTATCAACGGTCCCTGGATTATTAACGGGCTTCGTGAAAATGAAATTAATTATGGCGTAAAAGCGGTTCCTGCATGTACGGGCGTTGAGCAGGATGCAGCGGTAATCCCTGTAGGCTTTTCTATTCCTAAAACGACTTCAGAGGAGCATAAGGAACTTGTTTATAAGTTTGTAAACTATTGGAATACGGAAGAAATCTGTACCAAATGGACAAAGGAATGCGGTACTCCTGCATATCTGCTTTCCGCACAGGCTAATTTCGCGGATGATCCGCAGACACTGGCATTATCGGAGCCTCTTTCCTACGGACACATTGAATGTAAGCTGAATGGTGTAAATACAATCTCGACCGATGGTTTATATCCTGCCATGGAAGAAATTTTTGCTGGTGCAGATATTAAGACAACACTGGATAAGTACAACGAAGTCATCCAGGGTATTTTGAAATAGTAAATTCTGATAAGCTATGAAAAAGGATGCGGCTGCAGGCAGCGGCATCCTTTATTCAGAAGGGAGCCTGAGGATGGAAAAAATCAGCCCAATGAAAAGATGTATAGCCAAATGGACGAAAAAAGACAGAGTGGGATATCTGTTTATTTTTCCTGCTGTACTGGTATTATTTGTATTTACGATTATTCCTCTGGTGATTTCATTTATCATCAGCCTGACAAATCTGGATATTTTCCTGGCATGGCCTCAGTTTGTGGGACTGGATAACTTTAAACGCACGCTGGGGGATGAACGTGTCTGGAATGCATTCAAAAATACATTTTATTATGTGGTGATATCGGTGCCCATTCAGCTTATTGTGGCGCTGGTACTGGCCTATTGGCTGTATAAGCCCACCCGTTTTAATAAGATGTGCCGCTCCGTATTTTATGTGCCGGTACTATGTTCCTTTACGGCAATCGGTATCTTATTCAACCTGATTCTGAATTCCACGGTAGGTTATATTCCCTATCTGATCAGTCTGGTATACGGCGAACCTATAGCCCTTCTCAGTGAAGTGAAATTTGCCATGCCTATCATTATTTTCATTTCCGTTTGGAAGGCATTCGGGAAAACGCTGATTATTCTGGTGGCAGGCATTAATGATATCCCAAGTACCTATTTTGAAGCTTCGGAAATTGACGGGGCCACGAAGACACAGCAGTTTTTCCATATTACACTGCCCAATCTTCTGCCTACCATCAATTTTACCCTTCTTACCACAATAATCGGGGCTTTTCAGGTTTTCGACGTTGTTTACGTTACCACGGGAGGCGGCCCTCTTTACAAAACGGAGACAGTGGTGCAGTACATATATAACAGAGGCTTTTCGGCGCCTTATGATCTGGGATACGCTTCAGCCATGTGTATTGAATTATTCTTTGTCATCGCAGTTATTATATTGATTTTCAAGGGCTATATGGAACGTAAAATAGCAAGAAACATGTAGGAGGAGAGCAGGATGAAGAAAAAAATTAAAGTTTATGACGTGCTGAGAGTTCTCATATGCCTTTTCGTACTGTTCCTGATTGTATTTCCGTTTGTATGGCTGATATTGAGCACCTTTAAACTACAGAAGGATATCATAAAATGGCCGCCCACATTATGGCCCAAAGCATGGACAATCAAAAACTATATCCAGGTATGGTCCAGAATCCCCCTGGCGGATTATATAAAAAATACCGTTATTTTTGCGGGAGTGGTTTCCGTTTGTTCCGCCCTTCTGGATTCCATGGCCGGTTATGCCTTTGCCCGTCTTGAATTTAAAGGTAAGGAAATCATTTTCAATATTGTCCTTCTCACTATGCTGATTCCGTTCCAGATCATTATGATCCCTTTGTACCTGGAACTGCATACCTTCGGTATATTAAATACTTATATCGGACTGATTCTGCCGCGTATTGCATCTGCTTACGGAATGTTTTTCATGCGTTCCTTTTATATAGGACTTCCCAAGAGTCTGGAAGAAGCAGCCAGAATTGACGGTATGAATGAATTCGGTATCTATACAAAGATTATGTTCCCGTTATGCAAACCGGCGTTTGTCACTTTTTTCATTTTCTGCCTGACCTCCAACTGGAATGACCTGATTTATCCTTTGATGATGACCAATTCCACCAAGATGCGGACACTCTCCGCCGGACTTGCCATGTTTGTAGGGGAAGGTGTGCGTGAGACTGGCCCTGCTCTGGCGGGCGCGCTGATATCTATGCTGCCGCTTCTTATTTTATATTGCTTTGCTCAGGAATTTTTCGTAGAGGGAATCGCCGTATCCGGCATGAAGGAGTAACAAAAAATGTTTGAAAATATAGGCGAAAACCTGTCCGCCATGATATCGATCCCCACCGTGAGCGGTGCCGGAAACGAACCGATTTACCACATAGAGGAATACCGGAATTATCTGAGAACCACATTCCAAACATTGTTCACCGCTGCCGATATCACACCGGTAGGGGAAGCCCTCCTGCTTAAACTCCGGGGAACCGGCAGCCGTCTCCTTCATGAGGAGAAAACTCCCGGCATCCCTCTTCCCGTATTATTCACCGGACACATGGACGTGGTTCCCGCCGCGGACGAAGCCTCCTGGAAGTTTCCTCCGTTTTCCGGCCGGATCGCGGACTGCTGCGTCTGGGGAAGAGGCTCTCAGGATATGAAGGGGCCTCAATGCGCGTTATTATCTGCCTTTGAAAGCCTGCTGGAAGAAGGCTGGTGCCCCAAACGGGATATATGGCTGTATCTTTCCTGCGATGAAGAAACAGGCGGATTTACCACAGGCCGGGCCGCAAAGCTGTTAAAGGACAAAAAGATACATTTTGAGACCGTATTCGACGAAGGCGGCACCATTTGTGATGATTTTATGGGCCTGGTAAAAGGAAAAGCCGCCCTTTTCGGAATAGCGGAAAAGGGTTCGCTGGAATACCGGTTTACCGCGCTCTCACAGGGCGGACACTCCGCCAACCCTCCGGCCCATTCAGCGATTGTACGTCTGGCTGATTTTATCCATGAAGTGGAGTATGCCGATTTTTTCCGAAAGGAGCTGAGTGAGGGAAACCGCGCAATGCTGCGTGCCGCAGCCGGATATTCCGCGGACAAGATCCGGGATAAGCTTCTGCAGGCGGCGGATGAACAGGGAGATTATCCCGTACTGCATGAAATCTGTAAGGATGCGGATACCCTTTTGGGAGCCACCATTGCCTTTACCATGATAGAAGGAGGAACCGCCTTTAATGTCATGCCGAAGAAAGCGGTGCTGACGGCCAATGTACGGGTATCCTGTACGGAGAAGGCGGAGGAAATAACGGAAAAGCTGAAAAAAGCCGCCGAAAGACATAACCTGTTATGCGAACTGGCAGGCGGCAGAGATGCCGCGCCGGAAAGCAGCACCGGTGCGCCGGGCTATCTGGCGATGAAGGCCAGCGTGGAAGAAACATATCCCGGCCTTCCGGTAATTCCCTTTGTCCTGGGCTGCGGAACAGACTCCCGTCATTTTCTGGAACTGACAGACAATGTACTGCGCTTTTCCCCTATGTATGCCCTGCCCGAACAGGGAAGAGGTGTCCATGGGGATAACGAATACGCTTCCATACAGGCAGTAAAAGACGCGGCACAATGTTATTCAGTCCTACTGAAAAAATTATAGTATGCCCGAAGTGCGGGCATGCGGACAGGAAGTGCATATGGATAAAATAATCAGGCTGCAGCAGGCCATGCCTTCTGACATGGAAGCGGCAATCCTGCAGGACGCAGCCAACCGTTTTTACCTGACAGGAATGAAATCCTCTGCAGGAACCGTGCTGGTCACAAGAAATAAGGCATGGCTGATCATTGATTTCCGCTATTTCGAAGAAGCGGAAGAAAAGGTAAAAAACTGCAGAGTAATCGAAGAGAAAAACCTATATTCCCAGATAAAACAGCTCCTGGAGGCAGAAGGAATATCCGCCCTTTCCCTGCATACCGGACTGGTTACCTTAGAAAAGTACAGACAGCTGGAAACCGCCCTTAAGGGAATTTCCCTGGATGTCTCAGACAGCCTGTCCGGCCTCATGGATTCCCTGCGCCGGGAAAAGGATGAAGAGGAAATCGCCTGCCACAGAAAGGCACAGCAGATCACGGATCATACCTTTTCCCATATTCTCGGAATCATAAAGCCCGGTTTGACGGAAATTGATGTGGCGAGGGAAATCGGCGTCACCTTGACCAGACTGGGTTCAGACGATAAGAATTTCAATTTTATTGTGGCATCCGGCCCCAACAGCTCCCTGCCCCATGGATTTGCAACAAGCCGCCTCATTCAAAAAGGGGATTTTGTCACCATGGATTTCGGCGCCGTCTGCGGAGGATATCTGGCGGATATGACCCGTACTGTGGCAGTAGGAAGCGTATCGGAGGAGCAGCGGCATGTCTATGAGACTGTCCGGGAAGCCCAGAAAAGGGCATTTGATAAGATCCGCCCCGGAGCAGTCTGCTCGGAAGTGGACGCCGCCGCCCGTAAATTTATCTATCAGGAGGGCTATGAGGGCTGTTTCTCACACGGCCTGGGCCACAGCGTAGGTGTGGAGGTTCATGAAAATCCCCGCTTTAACGAGGTCTGCAACGACAGGCTTGTACCGGGAATTGTGATAACCGTGGAACCCGGCATTTATCTGAAAAAAAGATTCGGGGTACGGATTGAAGATATGATAGTGGTCAGGGAAAACGGATTTGAAAACCTGACCAGGAGCCCCAAGGAACTGATTATCTTGTAAAGAAAAGGAGCAGCAATGAACGGATTTGAATTTCAATGCGGAACAAAGATGATTTTCGGAAAAGATAAAGAACTGTGCGTAGGAGAAGAACTGAAAAAGTACGGTGCATCCAGAGTCCTTCTCGTTTACGGAGGCTCTTCCATAAAGAAAAGCGGCCTGTATGATAAAGTGATTCATGCGCTGAAGGAAGCCGGTCTTTTTTTCGAGGAATTACCTGGCGTAGTCCCTAATCCCAGAGTATCCCTGGTAAGAAAAGGGATTGAAATCTGCCGGGAAAAAGATATTGATTTCCTTCTGGCTGTAGGAGGCGGAAGCGTTATTGATACCTGTAAAGCCATGTCTTTCGGTGTTTATTATGAAGGTGATGTATGGGATCTGATTTCCGGTAAAACCAGACCCGGAGAAAAAAGAATCCCCGTTGCAGATATCCTTACCCTTCCCGCCGCAGGCAGCGAAGAAAGCGACAGCTGCGTCATTTCCGATGAAACCATTCCCATGAAAACAGGCTTCGGCTCCCCGTTAATGCGCCCTGTTTTCTCCATCATGAATCCAGAACTGACCTTCACCCTTCCTCCCTACCAAACCGCATGCGGCTGCATGGATATCATGGCCCACGCCATGGAAAGATATTTCACCAGGACCCCAAATGTGGAAATGACAGATCGCGTAACGGAAGGAATCCTGGCCACCGTAATCCACAACCTGCCCAAAGCACTGGAAAACCCCCGGGATTATGACGCAAGAGCCGAAATCATGCTATGCGGAACCTGGGCCCAGAACGACATGACCGGCTGCGGCAGACAGCAGGACTGGTTCAACCACGGCCTGGAACACCAAATCAGCGGCTTTTATGACATCGCCCACGGAGCGGGCCTTGCCATCTCCTTCCCCGCCTGGATGGAATTTTTATCTGACAAACAGGAATGTATCCCCAAGCTTGCCCAGATGGCAGTCCGCGTCTGGAAAGTGGAAATGAATTTTGAAAACCCCCGGGAAACAGCAAAAGAAGGCATAAAAAGACTTCGCTCCCTCATCAAAGAATCCGGTTTGCCGCTAACCTTAAGCGAAGCCGGTATCGGTAAAGAAAAATTCGAACTGATTGCGGATCTTATGACAAATAAAGGAACCCACACCTGCGGCTCCTTCTATCCTATGAACAGAGGTGATATCCTCACTCTTTTACAGATGATGGCATAAATATAGGAAGGGAGTATGATTCCGGCCCCGTATCCCTGGCGCTGCATTCGGCTGCCTTCCTGCCCGGAGCCTCTGCCCCTCCCTCCTCTGCCCTGCGGGATTCCCTGTGTATCATACGGTACAGACAAAAAAAGGTGCTGTTTCTAACTGTTTTGTCCCTATCCTTTACTGCCAACGCGGCTGAACTCCTCCCTGCGGTCGTCAAACAGCGCCGCTAAGGGCGGACCGCAGGCAGAAAAAACAGAGCAGTAAGAAATATCATCTTTTTCTCAGATTCACAGTGAAATAACATGGCCCGCGCAGGTGCCGGAACCGGACAAGAACCGGAGGGCACAGGCCGGATGGATGGGCGGGGCTTAAACCTCACCACCTAAATTATTTTTTATTCCCGGGGGTTGTAAATTCCAGTCAATCCGATAGACTGAAGATAAAGATTTAACCCGGCCGGTTAAACCAATCCAGTCAGGAGGAAACGCCCATGAATGAACAATTTTTTCATCTGCCCGAAGAAAAACAGCAGGCTATCATCAACGCATCCCTGGAGGTCTTCGCCACACACGAATACAAAAAGGCCTCAACAGATGACATCGCCGCAAAGGCAGGCATTTCCAAAGGACTGCTGTTCTACTATTTTCATAATAAAAAAAGTCTGTATCTTTTTCTTTATGATTATACGAAAAAAATTGTAACAGATCAGGTAGTAGATACCCATTTTGACGAGATCACCGATTTTTTTGAGCTTCTTTCTTATTCTGCTGAAAAAAAGGCGGCTCTCCTGTCACGCAATCCTTATATCATGGATTTTGTAATGCGCTGCTTCTATCCGGAAAAAGAAGAAGTATCCGACTCTTTGAACAGTACCAACCAGGAATATATTGACAATTCTATTTTCTGGTATTTTAAAAATGTGGATTTCACCAAATTCCGTGATGACACCGATCCGGAAAAAATACTCCGGATGCTCCTCTGGATGACCGATGGATATATCAGTGAAAAACGCAGACAGGGTAAGCCTTTTGTACTGGAAGAGATCATGCAGGATTTCGGGGAATGGAGTGACATGTTCCGCAAGATGGCCTACAAGGAGGAATTTCTATGAATGCTGTTCAAATCAGTCATATTACAAAAGACTATGGTAATTCCAGAGGAATTTTTGACGTCTCCTTATCCGTAAAAAAAGGAGAGGTATACGGTTTCCTTGGCCCTAACGGCGCAGGAAAAACAACTACAATCAGGCACCTGCTTGGTTTTCTGAAACCAGAAAAAGGGGAATGCAGAATTAACGGAATGGACTGTTTCAGCCAGGCTTCCCTCATCCAGAAAAACCTGGGATATCTTGCAGGGGAAATTGCCTTTCCGGAAGATTTCACCGGCCACGGGCTTCTGCATTTTCTTGCGGATATGAAGGGTATCCGGGACAGAAGCCGGATGAAGGAGCTGATCGACCTGCTGGAACTGGATCCTTCCGGCAAAGTACGGAAAATGTCAAAAGGGATGAAACAGAAGCTTGGAATCATAAATGCTTTTATGGGGAATCCGGAAATAGTTATTCTGGATGAACCTACCAGCGGCCTGGATCCCCTGATGCAGAACCGGTTTATTGATCTGATATTGGAGGAAAAGAAAAAAGGAACCACCATTTTCATGTCCTCCCATCTTTTTGAAGAAGTGGAACGCACCTGTGAAAGGACTGCCATTATCCGCCGGGGGCAGATTGCCGCGGTTGAAGATATGGAAGGGCTGAAAAAGAAACGTTCACGGGACTATATCATTACCCTTGACAGCAAAAAAAGTGCCGATGCCCTGCAGCTTCCCGGCTATACGATCACAGGCCGGGAGGGTGCCAGCGTCACGGTAGCCGTCAAAGAGGATATCCCCGGGCTTTTATCGCTCCTGTCCTCCTGTCCTGTGCGGGATATGCAGATCCATACCCAGTCCCTGGAAGAAATCTTCATGCATTATTATGGAAGTGAGGTATAAAAATGATTTCATTGCCGCTGTTGAAAAGAAATATGTCACAGACCTGGAAAATACTGCTTATCCTTCTGGCTGCCATGACATTATATACTACGGTTATCATTTACATGTATGACCCTGAACTGGCCCATATGCTCAACGACTATCAAATCGCTCTTCCCGGCATCATGTCCGCTGTCGGTATGACGGGGATTGCCGGTAATCTGACGGAATTTGTATATATTTATTTATATGGCTTCATTATGCTGGTGTTTCCCATTATCGCCATCATAATCCTCGGCAACAAGCTTCTGGCCCATTACATAGACAGCGGTTCCATGGGCGTTCTTCTTGCCACACCCAATTCCCGGCTGAAAATCCTGCTTACACAGCTGCTGTCCATGCTGGCAGGCATTACTTTACTGATAGTCCTCATCACGGCTATCGGTGTCGGCACCTGCGAAGGCCTGTTTCCCGGAGAACTGGATATTCCCTTATTCCTGAAGCTTAACGCAGCTCTGCTTCTGTTTCACCTGATGCTGGGAGGCATCGCTTTCCTGCCGGCCTGTATTTTTAATGATTCCAAATGGTATTTTTCCATTGGAGCCGGGCTGCTGGTCTTATTTTTCCTCTTTCAGATGCTGGGAAATACGGGAGGAGATATGGAATTTTTCCGTTATCTTACCCTTTTTACCCTCTTTCCCGGAAAAAATATTGTGGATGGAGATGGAGAAGTTCTCCTGAAATGCCTGGGTATGGCCGGAGCCGCCATAGTCATGTATGGATGCGGGGCTGTTTGTTTCCATAAAAAGGATTTGCCTCTGTGACCACTTTTAAAAAGGAAGCATCGGGATCACCGCAAGGATGAAGCAAACCCTACGAACTTAAACAAATGATCCAAATATTTTATAGCCCCTGCAATAAGAGGTTTGCAGGGGCTATAATTATGTATCAGGATATTCCAGTTGTTTCTGCATTTGTTTTTTATCAGTTATATCTTATTTGAGGACTGGCTGTAAAAAATACGGGCGCCAGAATATCCTGCATACAGCAGAAAGTTATCCTAATGCTCCATCCGGCCAGAAATGCTACTGACAGCAGCACTTCTGGCCGGATGGAGTATTCGCGCCCTGGGACCAAAATGGCCCATAAAGGACATATTTCGTAAAATGTAGTGTATCCGGAACCTTTATACCGGAGCTGTGGGGTTTATTCTGGCATCCACATCCGCCATCACTGGTATAGATACCGCTGCTCCCTCCCTGGATACCGTAACTGCCGCAGCGCAGGCCGCTGTTTTCATTGCCTCCTCTTCTGTCTTTCCGAAAGCTGAGGACGCGATAAAATAACCGGTAAAGGTGTCTCCGGCCGCTGTCGTATCGACTGTTTCCGCAGGGAAGCACGGCTGCTTAAACCGCTTTTCGCCGTTCTGGTATAAGGCTCCATCCTTCCCCAGTGTGAGGATGACATTCATCCGGGGATAACGGCCCACCAGCGCATCCGCTATGCGGGCAGCCTCACTCTCACCGGTCATTTCCTTTCCTTCCGTCTCATTCAGCATCAGCCAGGTTACTCCCGACAAATCCATGTTTCTCAGATTTTCATCCATAGGAGAGGGATTCAGCATGATCCGCAGTCCCTTCTCTTTTCCCCTTTGAAGAAGATAATCCAGATTGCTGATTTCATTCTGTAAAAGGAGAATATCCCCTTCCGAAAAATCCTTCAGAACATCATCGATAAACGCCCTGTCATTCTCATAATTGCTCCCGTTAAAAAGGATGATACAATTCTCTCCTTCCCCGGAAACCTGAATCAGCGCATGGCCTGTAATCTGCCCGCTGTCTCTGAGATAACAGGTCTTCACTCCGCTCTTCTCCAGTATTTCTTTCAAAAAAAGGCCGTCTTTTCCGATGGTTCCGGCATGCCAGATTTCCGCACCCGCCCTGGATACCGCTATGGACTGGTTCAGCCCCTTCCCTCCCGGGAAACACTCATAGCCCAGGGAAGAAATCGTCTCCCCCGGCCTGACAAAATGGGGAACCTTATATACCTTGTCTATGTTTAATGACCCAAAATTCAATATCTTCATTCCCATACCTCGCCGTCAGGATTCTGCCAGTTTACGGAACAAATCCTCAAACAGGTTATCTCTGTTAATATGGTACACATATCTTATGAAATGCCTGGTGGGATCAAAGCTGTAATGATGATCATACTGCGGAATCGGGCTGGGTATCAGTTTATCCTCCATAAAGCTTTCATCCAGCAGCCATGCAACCGCAGTCACATCCCATATCACTCTGGTCCAGCAGCTGTTTTTGCTTCCCAGCGCGCCTTCTTTTTCCGTATAATCCACCAGATAATCGCACAGCTTGTTTTTTCCGCGCAGGAACATTTCCAGTTCTCCCGCCCCGGTGGTAAAAGAGGATACCACGCCCATGCAGGGCAGCTGTACCAGCGCTACTCCGCATCCGAAAACCACACGGGCGGCAGCCACATCCTGAAAGAGGTTGAATTCTTTATTGTCCGGCCATTCCAGGGAATTTCCTCCCAGCCAGACAAGAACCATGCGCTCCTTGATTTCCGGCCGCATGAGCAGTGCGGATGCCACATTGGTTATGGCCCCGATAGCCACAACGTACAAAGGCTTTTCCGGCGTATACTCCATTGCCAGTTCCGTCAGATGGCGGGCGGCGGCGGATTCCACAGGGGTCTGTTCATCCGGCAGATATCCGGCGGAACCTTTATATACCCGTTCCTTATATTCCTCCTTCTCCAGCAGCGTGAGGATATGAAGGATTTCCTGATAGCTCTTTTCCATACCATCCTCAGGGCCTGTGGATTTCTCATTGAAAAAAGGAGCCGCATAAACTGCCTTTAAATGCAGCTTGTCTCCCGATTTTACGAGATAAGACAACGCATACTGGTCGTCAATCTCATTGTAGGTATCCGTATCCAGCACCACATCCACCGGACCGGCAGGTTTGTTAAGACGATTCAATAACCCCAAATCATTATTCATTCTTATACCTCCTGTATATCGCAGGTTCGCCTGCGATACTGCCTTCCTGAAAGCGTAATTACTTACCCATATATTATATAAGTTAATTTGGGGAATGTCATTTAAAATTTATGACTTTCTATACCGGATTTTGTTGCAGCAAAAGGCTTTACCCTTTTCTGTCCTCCTTGACAGGAATATCTGCAAGCTTTAAAATTTGTATGGAACTGTTTATTCGAGGAAAATAGAAAATGAGTCTGAAAGAACGGGCCGCCCGGCTGAAAACAGATATACCGGCGATTTTCCTGTGCTTAAAAAGTAAAGAAACGCCGTTGATTCCAAAAATTCTCGCAGGCGTGACTGTCGCCTATGCGCTTTCGCCCATTGACCTGATTCCCGACTTTATTCCGGTTCTCGGCTATCTGGACGATTTGATCATTCTTCCGGCATTCATTGCTCTTACCATACATTTTATTCCAAAAGACCTGTTTGAGCATTACCGCAAAGAAGCGGAAGGAATGTGGGCAGATGGAAAGCCCGGGAAATGGATTTACGCTTTACCTGTAATAATCATTTGGCTTTTGCTTCTATGGCTTATTATTAAGATTATTTTTTTCTGATTACTTAAAATTTTTAAAACAGAACCATCCGCCAGCATAAAAAACTGCCGGATGGTTCTGTTTTATCCTATCATCATATCTATAATTTCCCGGTCTGTTTCCCTCATGCCGTCACGTCCCAGACGGGCTATATTGGCTATGGTAGACTCCACGCCCTTTTTCACAATTCCGTCTCCGTCCAAGAATTCCTGCCCGTTACGATACATATATAAGCCCAGGATTCCGGCATCTACGGCGGATGCAATTTTAGCGGCACAGGAAGCCTTCGCTCCATCGCATACGATTCCTGATACATTTGCCAGTGTATTTACGATGGTATGAACGATTTCTTCATACCCGCCTCCCATAAGATAGGCAATCCCCGCGCCTGCCCCCGTCCCGGCGCTGACTGCGCCGCAGTAAGCGGATAAACGCCCGATGCCCTCCTTCAGATGAATGGCAGTCAGATTGGAAATCAGCAGCGCCCGGTAAAGCTTCTCTCTGCCCGCTCCCAGTTCCGCCGCGTATTCAATCACGGGAACGGATACGGTTATTCCCTGGTTCCCGCTGCCCGAATTGATGACCACGGGCAGCTCACAGCCATTCATCCTGGCATCCGATCCTGCCGCCGCCTTGGCTCTTGCACGGATTTTTACATCATCTCCATAGGACGCAAGCAATACTTTTCCTATATTTGCGCCATAATCATGCTTCATACCTTCCTCGGCAATTGCCATGTTGTATCGGATCTGCCGGTCAAGAAGCTCCTCCACATCCCGAATGTCCGAAGTCATCGCAAAATCCAGGATGCCTTCTATGGACAGCACCGGCCGTTCCTCCCGCGCGCCGTTCTCATGGGCTGTTTCTTCCTCTTCTCTGAGAACTCTGCCATTCTTTTCTATATGCACCACATTAGTGTGGGAATCCGCTATCTGCACCTTAGCCTCCCGGACTCCGCTCCACACAGTTACGGTCAGGTCAAAGGTACGGCAGCCCCCGGCCTTCTGTATCTGAATCTCTGCCTTCTTCAGATAATCCCGGATTGCCTGCTGATCCTCCCGGGTCAATTCCTCTAACAGTTCAAGCTTACGCTCCGGATGGCCGGCGACAACACCTGCCGCCGCAGCCGTCTGTATCCCCTTCATTCCGCCGGTTCCCGGAACAATGACGCTCTTCACATTTTTAATGATATTTCCGCTGGCTTCCACCCTGATTTTTTCCGGCATTTCCCCCAGAATATCTGCCGCAAGAGCGGTCCCATAGGCAATCGCTATTGGTTCCGTACACCCAAACGCCGGCACCAGCTCCCGTTCCAGAATCTGAAGGTATTCCTTATAAACACTGCTTTCCCGTTCCATCTTTTCCTTTCTTCCCGCCTCAGGCTTCTTCCGAAGCCTGACATATATCAATTTCTGTTTGTCTGCAGATCTCCCGCCTTTTCAACATTACATGCTTCTGGCAGTTTCCAGCACCCAGTGGATATGTTCAACAGGCAAATCGGAAGGAATCGTGCAGTCTGCGCCTAACAGATAGCCTTTTTTTCCACAGGTTTCAATCAATTCTCTCGTAAATTTCCTGATCTCTTCTTCCTTTCCGGAATAAAGGATACCTTCCTTACGGTTATCAAATCCGCCCAAAGCCGGTTTTCCTGCAAAAAATTGTCTGCCGGAGAGAATATCCATATCCTCCACATAAACAGCCCAATTAATGGCTGCGGCCTCATAATCCTGCCATACCTCAACCCGGTTCTTATCTCCGCCCCAGCCGCAGCAGTGAAGGATATTATGGGTACTGAGCGTATTCGCATAGTCAAGCACGTCCTTATCCGAAGGGGTAACCAGCCTGCGGTATTCTTCCGCCGTAAACCGGAAGATTTCCGCATTCTGCACACAATAATAAATACCGTCACAGCCCGCTTCTTCGATCAGCCCTTTCACCAATGCCTTTGCGTCCTGTGCGATCACGCCGCAGGCATATTTCATGGCTTCCGGATCCGCCTTCATGCACTCCATCATCTTTTCCCAGCTTGTCTGGAGCCTGAAAAAGGACAAGGGACAGAAAACGTTATAAAAAACACAGCATTCCCCGTCAGCCGCCTTAACAATTGCTGCAGCACGTTCAATCTGTTCTCTGATAAAAGGATGATTTTCTCCCAGAGGCTTCATTTTATAAAGCTCCGATACATCCGCAAGCTTCTCCAGGGTTTCGTTGGGATAGCCGAAGTAACCATCACACATAATCTTGATAAAATCCTGATCCGTATCCCGGTACCATTGCAGATGGGCATCCACACATGCCTGACCTTCCGCTTTATCTGCGGGAAAATGAAACCAGAATGCAGCCGGTACATGATCTGTCTCCCGATTCTCCAACGCCGCCAGTACTCTCATTTTTTTATTCATAATGCTTACCTTCCTCTCAGTTTGTACTTTTATTATAGAAATTATCTCTTCCTTCTTCTATAACCTATTCCGCCAAAAACTGTGCAGATTCAATCATTTTACTTTTATAGTAACTCACATTCGGTAAATTCTTTTTGCCAGGCATGCCTGCATAGATTATAATAAAGGTCAGATAACGGAATTTATCCATGGAGGATTGTATTGCAATGAAAAAAAGAAAGAACCAGACCCTTTTCTCTCCTGCATTGGCATTTGTGCTTTGCCTTTTATTCTGTGCCGCCATTCCCCTTCCCTTAAGCGCTGCGGGTATACAGGGAACGGACGCATCCGATTCCGGCAGAGGTTCACATACCTCAGGAACCGCTGCTGCCGTACCGCAGGCAGATCGCGTCACTTATCAGGAGGGCTTTTTTTATGAATCCTTAAGCGAAGAAATCAAGGCCCGCATAACCGGGATTTCCTATGGGGAGGGCTGTATTGTTCCCTATGAAGATCTGAGATATCTGCACGTGCTGTATATAGATTTCCAGGGTCTGCCCCAGGCAGGTGAAATCATTTGCAATAAAGCCATCGCACAGGATTTAGCGGAAATTTTCTATGAGCTTTACCTGGCGGAATATCCTATTGAACGAATCCGTCTGATTGATGAGTACGACGGGGATGACACCGTGTCCATGGAGGACAATAATACTTCCTGCTTTAATTACCGGGTGGTTGACGGCACATCAAGTCTGTCCAAGCACGCCTATGGCATGGCCATTGATATTAATCCCCTGTACAATCCCTATGTTACCTATCCCAAAGGTAAAAGAAGGGTTTCACCGGCCGCCGGCGCCGTTTATGCGGACAGAAGCAAAGACTTCCCTTATAAAATTGATAAAAATGACTTATGTTACCAGCTTTTTACGGAACATGGCTTCACCTGGGGCGGCATCTGGAAAACCATGAAGGATTACCAGCATTTCCAGAAGAGCCTGCCTGAAAACTGATCTTAACGGAGGAATTTATGGATGAAAAAGGGATTAAAGAAGCGGATATCCTGGGGTTTTCTGATGAAGGGAATGTGGCTCTGCTGTTCGCGCTGAAGCATCCCGGCATGGTGCGCCGCCTGATTCTCAATGGGGCGGATCTTTTTCCCGGAGGCGTGAAACGCTCCGTACAGATTCCTATTATTATCGGTTACAAAATGGTATCCTTCTTTTCCCTTTTTGATAAGAAGGTTATTGCCCGTTCTATCCCGGACAGTAAGCTTTCCATACTGGAAGGAGATCATTTTATTGCTGCGAAAAATTGGGAGGCGTTTAACCGGAGCGTGGATACATTCCTTACGGAGCGGGAATGAAATGTTTTACTAAAATATAAATTTAATCCTATCTTAACGGTATCCTCCTGTATGTAAATATTACCTGAAATGCAAATTTAGGGCCCTATGAGCGTAAAGTAATTTCTATCAGACAAGATTATATGACATACTGTTGTCAAGTTTAGTGTGATACATTTTTAATATATTACCCCTATTATAAGGAGGTCTATAAATGTACGATACACATTATTTTACACTTCATAAAACCTGCCCCTGTCAAATTGATAACGAAGTAGTCAGAAAAACAAAAGAGATATTTAGTAAATCCTCCTGTTTTGTCCGGCGATGATGAATGTATTATCGCTATAAGAATTAATGAAAGAGAGGCAATATGATATGACACACGAGGAAAAGATGAAATTACTCATTGACGAAAAGTATCCTTTGTCAGCCAAATATGATCCTGAATGGATCTATGAAAATAAGATGGGCTGTCAGTGTCTCTGGCTTGTGGAATCCCTGTCACAAATCATGACCTTAAAACCAGGTATGCGCATCCTTGATATGGGCTGTGGAAATGCCCTCACATCAATATTTCTCGCTAAAGAATTCGGAGTAACCGTTTTTGCCAATGATTTATGGGTGAGTCCCACTGACAACTGGAAGCGCATTTGCAATGCAGGTGTGGAAAATTTAGTTTTTCCAATTCATGGAGAAGCTCATAATTTACCATATGCAGATAATTTCTTTGATGCCGTTGTATGTATTAATTCTTTTCAGTTTTATGGAACAGCAGACAATTATTTAAGCGATTATATGGCCCACCTAATAAAACCCGATGGACAGTTCGGGCTTGTTGTCTGGGGACCGGATAAGGAATTTACAGGGAAAGTACCTGCCGATATTGGTGAGAAATGGTGGCCGGACTTTTATTATTTCCACTCCTTGGATTGGTGGAAATGGCATTTTGAGAAGACCGGACTTTTTTCCATTGAAGCAGGGGATGATTTGGCCGGGGATGGTGTCAGAGTTACACGGCAATGGGCAAAGATAATGGAAAAATATGATAACACACATAATAACGAAATTATGCGATGGAACAGAATGGTTGCTAAACGCAATAGCCATCAGGCAGATGACTTCAGAAATTAGGCAAAACTTCCTTCCCAAAATAACAGGCCCCGCCCTCCGGTTTCCCGGAAGGCGGAGCCATCATAATCCTGTCTGTTTTCTATTTTTTCTTGCTTTCCTGATCCAGGCGCATGGTTAAGGAAATTCTCTTCTTGGCAAGATCCACATCCATCACCTTCACATCCACGATATCCCCAACACTCACGGCCTCCAGAGGATGCTTAATGAACCTGTCCGTAATCTGGGAAATGTGCACCAGTCCGTCCTGATGAACCCCGATGTCCACAAAGACGCCGAAATCAATGACATTGCGCACAGTACCTTTCAGAATCATTCCGGGCTTCAAATCCTTCATATCAAGAACATCGCTTCTTAAAATAGGGGCAGGCATATCCTCTCTGGGATCTCTTGCCGGTTTTTCCAGCTCTTTCAGAATATCTGTCAGGGTAATTTCCCCGATTCCCAGTTCCTGAGCCATTTTTCCCTTGTCCTTCACTCTGCGTTCCAGAGTGGCGGCCGCTGCGCTCTTTCCATCAGGAATTTCCTTTCCTCCGACATTTCCTGCTGCCGCGCTTTCTTTTCCTTTTTCATCCTGAAGGACAGCTCCGCCCATGGCTGCTGCCAGCGCTTTCCCCATGGCTGTGCTGGTATTGCGGATCACTACCTGTTTCTGCTTCTGAGGCTTGGGCTTTGCAGGAGCCGCGGCCTGCTGCTTCAGCCCGGCCTTCATACGCTTTGATTCCGCCTGCAGCTTCTTCACATCCTCCATAGACAAATCCAGCCTGTCCAGAAGCTTCATGGTAGCTTCATAAGATTCCGGATGCACACTGGTGGCGTCCAGCGGATTATCCCCGTCCGTAATACGCATAAAGCCTGCACACTGCTCAAATGCCTTAGGCCCCAGCTTAGCCACCTTTAAAAGCTGTTTCCTATTGGTAAACCGGCCGTTGGCTTCCCTGTAGTCCACAATATTTTTTGCAATGGTCTTGGAAATTCCGGAGATATATTCCAGAAGGGAGGCGGATGCCGTATTCAAATCCACACCTACCCTGTTCACACAGTCTTCCACCACACCGTTCAGGGCTTCTCCCAGCTTCTTCTGATTCATATCATGCTGGTACTGTCCTACCCCAATGGATTTGGGATCTATTTTTACAAGCTCTGCCAGAGGATCTTGAAGCCGTCTTGCTATGGAAGCGGCACTCCTCTGCCCCACATCGAAATTCGGGAATTCCTCCGTTGCCAGCTTGCTCGCCGAATAAACCGACGCTCCGGCTTCATTCACAATAATATACTGTACCGGTACGTCCAGTTCTTTAATTAAATCCACAATAATCTGTTCGGATTCCCTGGAAGCCGTTCCATTTCCCACGGATATCAATGAAATGCCATATTTCTTAATCAAACGTTTCAATTCCGCTTTTGCTTCTTCCACCTTGTTTTGGGGCGCTGTGGGATAAATCACCTTCGTGTCCAGGACTTTTCCGGTAGCATCCACTACAGCCAGCTTACATCCCGTACGGAATGCGGGATCCCAGCCCAATACCACTTTACCGGCAATAGGAGGCTGCATAAGCAGCTGTTCCAGGTTCTTTCCGAACACGGATATTGCCCCGTCCTCCGCTTTTTCCGTTAAATCATTGCGGATTTCCCGTTCGATTGCCGGAGCGATAAGCCGGTTATAGCTGTCTGCCGCCACTTCCTGAAGAACCGGGCCGGTAATCGGATTCTCCTTCGTTATTACCTTTTTTTCCAGGAAACGGAGAATTCTCTCCTCCGGCGCTTCTATTTTAACCGTAAGGAACTTTTCCTTTTCTCCCCGGTTCAGCGCCAGGATTCTGTGCCCTGCCGCTTTTTTTACCGGCTCCTCATAGGAATAATACATTTCATACACGCTGGCCGCTTTTTCATCCTTGGCCGTGCTGATAATTTTTCCTTCCTCAAAGGTGATATTACGGATATAGATACGATAATCCGCTTCATCGGATATCGCCTCCGCAATGATGTCCTTGGCTCCCTGAAGCGCATCTGCTGCGGACTCCACTCCCTTTTCTTCACTCACATATTTTGCCGCCTCTTTTTCCAAAGGCTCTCCGGTTTCCTGCGCCAGAATAAACCCGGCAAGCCCGTCCAGTCCCTTCTCCTTGGCAACACTGGCTCTGGTCCTTCTTTTCGGCCGGAAAGGACGATAAAGATCTTCTACCACTACCAGAGTCTCCGCCGCCAGAATCTTGGCCTTAAGCTCCTCATCCAGCTTTCCCTGTTCCTCTATACTCGCAAGAACCTGTTCCTTCTTTTCTTCCAGATTGCGAAGATAGTTCAGCCGTTCAAACAGATCACGGAGCTGTTCGTCATTCAGCGACCCGGTAACCTCTTTCCGATACCTGGAAATAAAGGGAATTGTATTTCCCTCATCAATCAGTTTGACAGCTGCTTCAACCTGCCATCTTTCCACCTTTAACTCTTCCGTCAGTTTCCTAATAATATCCATTCTCATACACTGCCTCATATCCTGCAAAATCCCTGCACGAATATATTCACACATTCGCAGTATTTTACGGATGGAAGGCTTCCTTTCTCTCAGCTACTTTGTGAAATGGCACTCGCCTGTTTTCCATTATAATTGAAAGCGCCCTTCCTTTTCAAGTGCTTGATACAAACATTCCGCATAAAAAAGTTGACTTTTGAGCAACAATAAAGTATCATTATTATATTCTTAAATTAATTTGTGCAGTCGCACATTCTGGCAGTTTCTGCCGAAAATCACACATTTTAAATACGGCAGGAACTAAATGGATTATTATAAAATAATATCTTTTATTTCTGCCTGTTAAGGAGGCATGAATGAAAGAAAAAACATGGCTGTACCGGGTGCTGAGCGCAGCCGGCAGCAAAACACAGTACGATGAATATGTAAAACGTATTCTGGGAAGCCGACAGGTTCTTGCACGGATTCTGAAGGGAGCCGTGCCGGAATACAACAGGTATTCTATTGACGAAATTATACAGTGGATTGAACCAGACATTGAAATCGCGGATACTCCGCCGCAGCCCGGAGGAAAGAATAATTTCGATACGAGGATAACCGGAGAAAATACCGAAAGCAAAATACCCGGAGAAGGAACCATCAACTATGATATTCGTTTCCGCGCTTTTCTGCCCGGAAATAATGAGACGGAAAAAATCAAGCTTCTGCTTAATGTGGAGGCACAGAAGAACTTCTATCTTAAATATCATATTGTGACCAGAGGTATCTTTTATGGCGCCCGGATGCTGTCGGAACAGCTGAACAGCGAATTCACGGATTCTGATTATGATGAACTGAAAAAGGTCTGCAGTATCTGGATCTGTATGAATTCTCCCCTTCACATCGGAAATGCCATGTCTGAGTACCGGATAAGCAAACAGGATATTATCGGATATATTCCGGAGCAAAAATGCTGTTATGACAAACTGTCGGTAATTATTATTTGTCTGAATGAAACGGACGGCAAAGACCTCCGCGGAAGTCTGCACGGTTTTCTGAATACGCTGTTATCTCCCTATATGGATATTAACAAAAAGGAAGAGATACTGGCAAGGGACTATGGAATGATAATGGAATATGAATTAGAAAAGGAGTTGAGACAAATGTGTAATCTGAGTGAAGCGATTGAGGAAAACGCGATTTATTTAGTGAAAAAAGTGTTGAGTTTTTCCGCTGAAGGTATGAGTGATGCAGAAATTGCAGAGATCTGCGGAATTACAGAAGAAAAAGTTCAAAAAATACTTGAGGTTTAACAACTATGCAGGGGCATGAAATATGAATAAGTTCCCTTAATAATTGTCTGCCCCTCCAAGAATACTTCATACTTTTTTCATTTGTGTCCTGTCCGCAAACGTGCTACAATAGCAACGATAAGGATCCCCGTATATTTCGGGGCAAATCCCATATCGCAGTCTGCAAAAAGGAGATTTTGTTATGGATAACTATAATAACGGGCCTATACCCCCTTACCAGAATAACAATTCCGGTTATCCTCCATACTATACACCGCCTACCCGTCATCCGGGGAGCAGCTTTGCCACCGCTTCCATGATTCTGGGTATCATCGCAATTATTTCTGCATTCTTTGGTACGGTATATCCGCCGATTATCTGCGGAGGACTCGCCGTTATCCTTGGTCTGCTGTCCAAAGGAAATGACAAAGCCATGCTTCCCAATGCCAAGGTAGGGGTGCTCACCGCTATTCTGGGAATAGTAGTCAATGTGCTTGTTGTGGGAAGCGTTATTATTATGCTTTTTACCAACCCTTCTTATAAAGAAGATTTCCACAGGCAGCTGAACCAGTACTCCGAATATTTTTATGGAGAAAGCTTTGACGATATGTGGAATCAGATCGAAGAAGGAACGAATCGCTACTAGGACTATCCGAAAGAGGATAATAAGGAGTATTTATCTATGGACAGACATGCATCATCAGCTGAACTTAAGGCTAAAGCCAAAGGTCAAATGCTTGGAAAATACGGGACTCTGGTTCCAGCCTTCCTCGTTGTGGAGGCAATTATGGTTACCATCAATTTTCTGGCTACCTTCTCTCTGGATACCAGAGCCATGACGGGGCTTACCATACAATTTGTCATCGAATGCCTGCTGCAGCTATTGGCCGGTATTTTTATAGCAGGACAGACCTATATGTATCTGAATGTTTCCTGCGGGGGCAATATTAAAATCAGTGATGTTTTTTACGGCTTCACCAATCATCCGGATAAGGCCATATTGATACAGCTTTTACAGCTTCTGCTTTGTCTGGTATTTTTTATTCCGTTGTTTATCTGCCTCGGCGTTTTTGCTTTTACTGACAGTTCTCTTTCTGTCATGCTGCTGTTGATTTCCATCACCTTCTGTATCGGGCTGGTGGGGTCTACCATTATAAGCTTACAGTATTCCCAAAGCTATTTCGTCATGCTGGATTTTCCTGATTTCACTGCAGTCCAGTGTCTGCGTTACAGCCGGGAAATCATGAAGGGAAATAAGGCACGCCGTTTTTATCTGGGGGTAAGCTTTATTCCTTTGTATTTACTCGGACTTCTTACCTGCTGTATCGGGCTGTTGTTCGTAACTCCTTATGCCAATACTACTTTTTCCAATTTCTATCTGGAACTGATGAGTTACCGCAACCGTCATAATCTATAAAAGCGAAACCAGCGATGCTTTTCAGGGAGAATTTGCTATGACACCCGGTAATAAGAACCTCCCCATCACATACAGAGAATATAAATTTGCGGAGGAGTTCCCCATTCTTCTGATGGAAGGGAAAAGTACCTCTCCGCAGATTGACTTTATTCATTTTCATAATTGCATTGAGATAGCTTTTTGCAGAAAAGGAACTATGACGTGGAATCTGGAGAACCGGATATTTTCCCTGACACCGGGAAATATCTGTTTTCTTCCGCCGTTTTTCACGCATGGTTCCTTTTTCCCGGTTCTGCCTGAGGCCGCTCCTAAGGAGACTGTACCAAAAGAGACTGCGCTTAAGGTGGTTTTTTCAGAGGCAAAGGGTTTTTCAGAGGCAAACATTTCACCCGGAATTGATACAATGGAAGATGCCCCGGATACGGATGTATCCTGTGTCTATCTGTTTTTTAACCCGGAACAGCTGCTGGCGCCCTTCTATCCAAACGGCCTTCCCCGGGAGTTCACCTGGTACCAGTATACGGATTTTCCTAAAATACTGCCTGCTGCACTTTTTCCCGAACAGGTAAAGCTTATCCGCATGATCATACAGGAACTGCAGGAGAAAAAAGAGCATTACCGACAGTCTGTCCGGGGTATGGTAGAAACCCTTCTTATCCTGCTTTACAGACAGCATCTGGACTGTCCTGTTTTCGGAGGAACGGTTTCCGCACTTCCTCAGTTGTTTCCTGCCGTATCTTTTCTGGATACCGAATATGCTTCGGAGCTTGATACGGCTCATTTGGCCCATTTATGCGGCCTTTCCCAAAGGCAGTTCCTTCTGTATTTTCAGGAATGCTTCAGCCAGACACCTCTGCAGTATCTCAGGACCGTACGAATCCAGAAGGCCTGCCGGCTTTTAACGAGTACGGAAACCGGCATACTGGATATTGCACTGCAGACCGGCTTTCATTCCCTGTCCAGCTTTAACAGGTATTTTCACAAAATAGTAGGGAGCAATCCCCAGGCCTTCCGCAATGACAGACGTGTCATTGTCAAAAAGGATCCCAGGTATGCTCCCTATCACGCAGAATAAAAGAATCCGTAGCCATTTCCTCCCTGCTGTTATTCGGAGGCTGTAACGGATTCTTTTAACCGGTCCGAAATTCTGTCCGTCTTTCTTTCCTTTCCCGCTCCCATTGTCTGAGGGCTTCTGTTACCCAGCAAAACCGTTCCGTCTCAAAGTCCGTCAGAAAGGAACAGTCCGCACCGAGTATCAGGCCGTCCGTACTGCCGAAAGCATTCCGGTAGGTTTCCAGGATATTCGTGGTTTCCCGCCGGATTTCTTCCTTTGGCCCGGAATACAGCAGCTTTCCCCGGCGGTTGTCAAAGCCGCCCATACAATTGCGCATGCCGAAATATTTTCTTCCCTCAGCCAGGGGCAGCTGTTCCACATAAACAGCCCAGTTAACGGTATTCCCCGGATAGTCACGCCAAAGCTCCAGCTGATTTTTGATTTGGTTCCAGCCGCAGAAATGAAGGATGTTATAGGGAGAGCTTTCCTGTGCCGCGGACAGCACCAGCTGTTCGGAAGGCGCTATATAATCTGCAAATTCCTCCGGGGTGAAAAGACCGTTTTCCGCTCCCTGCATGGCTAGAAAGATACCAAGGCAGCCTGCTTCCTGAATCAGCTTTTCACTCAGATATGCCAGATCCTCTCCCATAAAAAGCAGGGCATCCTTCACCGCCTGCGGATCTTCCCTCAGAAACCCCAGCAGTCTGTCATCCCCAATCCTTCTGAGAAGTGTGAAGGGAGAAAAAATATTACTGTAGGTATCCGTTTCTTCCAACAGGGATTCGTTAATCCGTAAGGCACGCTCCAGGTATTCCCGGATATAGGGATTCCGGCCTTTTATCGGCCGGTAGGCCTTTAACTCTTCCAGGCTGGTCAGGCCGAGATCAACAGGTGCCGTCAGACCGTCATGCATGATTTTTAAGAAATCGGGATCTGTCTGTTTATAAAACCGGATATGGGCTTTTACACAGGCTTCCCCATGCAGCTCTTCCGGCTTCAGATGCTGAAAAAAGCTCACAGGAATGTGCTCATGAGGCTGTCCTTCCAGCATACGCCGCAGATTTTCCTTTTTCTGTACCATCAGCCTTTCACCGCCCCTATCATCACGCCTTTTTCAAAATATTTCTGAAGGAACGGATAGATAATCAGTATGGGAATGGTGGATACAATAATAGTACAGTATTTTACCAGCTCACTGCTGAAGGTGTCCTCCACGGCAGCGATCAGGGAATCCGCATTCTGCGCCTGATTCTCTATGAGAATTTCCCTAAGTATCATCTGCAGAGGGTATATTTTCCTGTCCCTTGTGAACATGGCCGCAGGAAACCAGGAATTCCACTGGCCCACTCCGTAATACAGAATCATAACCGCAACAACAGGCTTGGACAGAGGCATGATGATTCTGGAAAAGATAGTAAAATCATTGGCCCCGTCAATGACTGCCGCTTCTTCCAGGCTTTCCGGAATGGATTCAAAGAATGTTTTCATAATGATCATGTTATAGGCACTGATCGCATAAGGGATACTGGATACCCAGATGGTATTATAAAGCCCTGTATTCCTGATGACAAAAAACAACGGAATCAGCCCTCCGCTGAAAAACATGGTAAATATCATCAGCTTCATCACTCCTCTGCGGATCAGGAAGCATTTTCTGGAAACCACATAGGCGGCAAAGCTGGTCAGCCCCACCTGAAGCAGGGTACCCGCTATCAGATAAAACAGTGTGATTTTAAAGCCATTGAACAGGCTTTTGTTTGCCAGGGTTTTCTGATACCCTGCCAATGTGGCTTCTCCCAAAGGCTTCCACAGAAGCCCTGTGTGGGATTTCAGGAGAATCGGATCGCTGATGGAGGCTACCACCACGTAATACATGGGATACAGGGTGATTCCAATCAGGAAAATCATAATCAGGACGTTTACGACCTGAAAGGGTTTTATTTTTTTCTTCATACCGCACCTCTCTTTATCAACATGGACTCTGCTCTCACCACAGGCTTGTTTCATTCACCTTCCGGCTCACGGAATTGGCCAGAATCAGCAGAATGAAATTAATGATGGAGTTAAAAAATCCCACGGCAGCAGCAAAGCTGTATTCAAAATTCATCAGACCAATCCGGTAAACATAGGTGGAGATAACGTCCGCTTTTTCATAAACCATAGGGTTATAAAGAAGCAGGATTTTATCCCAGCCCAGAGTCATCATATTACCGATACGCATGATGAGCAGAATAACAATTGTGGGAGAAATACCGGGAAGGGTAACATGGAGGATTTTTTTCCAGCGGTTCGCACCGTCTATTTCTGCTGCTTCATACAGGCTCTGGTCAATACCCGTCAGCGCCGCAAAATAGATAATGGAATCCCAGCCGAATTCCTGCCAGATACACATCAGCACGTACAGCGGCTGGAAATAGGCGGAGTGGCTGAACATATTGGAGGCTTCCTGGCCTGTAATGGCGGTGAAGACACTGGTGATAACGCCGTTGGTTTTGCAGAAATCCAGCATAAGGCCGCAGATAACCACCGCAGAAATAAAATGGGGCATGTAGGTAATTGTCTGTGTGATTTTCCGGAGTCTGGTGCCGGTCAGTTCATTCAGCAAAATGGCAAAGATAATCGGAAAGGGAAATCCGAAAAGCAATAACAGCAGGTTTATGGAAACCGTATTTCTCATGGTACGGAAGAAATAAGGATCTCCCAGAAAGGCTTTAAAATGCTTCAGCCCCACAAAATCGCTGCCGAATACCCCCTTTGTAGGAACATAATCAAACAGGGAAATGATCATTCCATACATGGGATAGTAATGATACACCAGAAAATACGCAAGAACGGGTAAAATCATGATGTACAAAAGGGGATGCGACCTCATGTTTTTCCACAGCTTCTTAAAAAAAGGGTCTTTCTGCGTCATAACCGCACCTCTTTTCATCGTTGCTCCTCTCTGCGTGCGCCGGCACGCATATAAATTCAAAGGCTGGCTTTACTGACGCCAGCCTTTTTCTGCATTTTACAGGGTTAAATCTTCTTACTCACGGGCTTCATATCTTGCATATGCGGCTGCATTGATTTCCTCTCCGCGTTCGCTGCCCAAATCCTTCAGCTGTGCCACAAAGCCATCCCAGCCTGTTTCCAGATCTTCCTCTCCAAAAATAAAACGGTACACCATTTCATCGGAGTAATTGGCAAGCTTTGTTTTGATCTGTGTCAGTTCCTTGGATTCTTCAGTCGTCAGTGTCAGGTAGCCGGGAAGCGTATGCTTGTCATCATTCTGACTGCCCCATGCATCCCATGACTGGTGGCATTCTTCCAGCGCATACTGAGCCGCTTCCATCGTTTCATCGTATTTAATCTGGAAAGGTGCGCACATGTAAAGTGATCTTACCGTATCGTAATCCAGGCCATCCGGGTTGTTGCTGACAAACTCGGTAAATTCCCTTGTTCCGTCCGCATTTTCCGTATATGTCTTTTCTTCTCCCTCATTGGTTCCCCATGCGGTAAGAAGCATTACATCAGGATTCATCAGATAGTCTACGAATTTCACAGCTTCTTCCGGATGCTTGCTGGTAGCGGAAACCTGCCAGGAATAGGAGTTTATGGAGCTTGTTATCTTGGACATATGAGTGGTATCATCCGCATTCACTCTCGGCATCTCGCAGGAAGTGAGCTTGAATTCCGGATCCACAGCCGCACCGGCTGTCACAGACTGTTTTACATTATAGGTATGGGCAAAACACATCCCTGCCGTACCGTTCTGAAAGAGCTTGAGAGAGTCGTCAATCGTCCGGGAAACAAAATCGGTATCGATCAGGCCTTCCTTCGCCCATTGATTCAGCACTGTCAGAAATTCCTTGTAGCCGTCCTGGGTTCTGCTGTAATGTACATTGCCTTCGTCATCCAGATCGAAATCTTTGATGGATACATCAAAAGCGGAGGCTATTGGGTTATTTGCATAAAACTGTGCCTGGTTGAATTCGCAGAGTGCAAGCGGAATCTGCACGCCGTTTTCTTTAAATGTACGAAGTACATTGGTATAATCATCCAGGGTAACCGGCGCTTCCAGATTATACTTGTCAAGCCAGTCCTGTCTTACGATCAGGCCATTGAATACTTTGTTGTTATCGGTAGGGGGAAGCCAGGTCGTTCCGAATTTAACGATGTTGCCTTCGTCACCTCTGATTTTCTTCTGAACGTCCGGGTCACCGCTTTCTTCACAAAGCGTGTTGAAATTCACTGCATACTGTTCCACCAGATCCGTTACATTATAAAGAACGCCGTCTGTAATGGCTCCTTCCACACCGCCTGGGTAGGTGGTCTGGAACAGGTTGGTATACATCAGATCCGGAAGATCTCCGGATGCCAGAAGCTGCTGGAAATAAGATCCGTCATCTCCCACCGGTGCATGAATAAACTCGAATTTCAGTCCGGTATCCTCAGAAATCTTCTGTACTACAGGATTTTCGCCCAAATCAGAATAATAAGCTCTTGCTGCCGTCTGGAAATCGCAGAATATGGTCAGGGTCACATCCCCGTCTGCAATTTTAGTGCTTCCGCTCTCCGTATCCGCCGCCTCTGTTCCTGCATCTGCCGCCTGGGCGGAAGTCTGTTCCTGTGCCGTTGTACTGCTTTGTGCTGTTTCTGATGCTGCGCCGCCGCATCCTGCCAGCATAGCTGCTGTCAGAATTGCTGCCGTCAGCGCCGCACTTGCTTTTTTCAACTTTCTCATAACCTCTTCATCCTTTCTCTCTTATGCTACACACATGGTTATCCACGTGATACTGCCTTTTCATGGTTTTACATCCAGCTTGTCTATCCGCAGGATTCCGCAGATATATATTTCCAGCGCCCTGCGTATCCTCAGAAGGGAAATGCTTTCATCCGGCTGATGGTAATCGCCGTGTCCGGGTCTGAACAGGCCTGCAGGCGGAGACGGAAGCTTCATCCCGGTACCGAATGCAAAGGCATTGGGAAGCTTTCTTGCGTAGGTTCCTCCGCTCATAACAAAAGGTTCCTCTTCATTTTTCAGGATTTCCCTGCAGGTTCGGGTGAGCGTCTGTGCCACCGCATGTTCCGGATTAAAATAATTGGCTTTGGCAAGCCGGGTTGTTTTTAAGTCAAATCCCTGCCGTTTTGCTGCCGCTCCCGCCCGTTCTTCAAATGGGAAATCACTGCAGGTTATAGGATATTTGGACAGGAATCCTATTACCAGATGACCGTCCTGCATACGCAGCTGGGTCGCGGTCAGACTAATGGGACCGGAGAGGGTATCCTCACAGAATACATCCAGGGCTTTTCCTGTACTGTCCAGGTTAATGGCAGGAATGATGCGAAACAATTCCTTATTTTCGTCGCTTATCAGAGTCTGAGAACAAAGAGCTTCCGCCAGTATAGTCAGTGCATTTTCTCCTGCTTCAGGATTGGATGCGTGGGCAGAAATCCCCCTTGCCCTGATTTGTATGGTTTCGCCTGCTCTTTCAGCTTCCAGAGGAAGGGGAAGACAGGATGCTTTTTCCCAAAGTTCTTTGCTGTATGTAAGTGTCACCTGTGCCATATCGGGTATCGTATAGAGTCCACAGTCACAATGTGCCTCCAGAAGTTCTTTCCCGCATTTCTTACGGGAAATCAATTCAGCATTAAAGGATCCTCTCTCGCCGCAGCATACAGGAAAACCGCTGTCAGGCACAAGGGATAAGGCAGGGCATTCATAATTATCGCAGTAGTAATCCAAATCGAACATCCCCTGTTCCTCACAGGTTCCCAGATACAGCTCCAGCCCATGCTCCAGGCGGATATGATGCTCCTTCATATATTTCAGTACATAAAGTCCCATAATGGCGGAGCTCTTATTATCCTGGCAGCCCCGCGCAATAAAATAACCGTCCTTCACCACCGGGACATAGGGTTCATAGTCCCAGCCCTCCCCTTCGTCCACCACATCCAGATGAGCCCATATACCGATACTTTCTTTTTGTTCCGAGGTATCGTAGGAAATCTTCCCTACATAATTATCATAGTTCCGGGTAGAAAATCCATTTTCTTCACCCATATGCAGCATCTCTTCCAGGACCTCCAGGCAGCCCTTTCCATACGGAGGACATTGAACCGCTTCTGTTTCCGCTACGCTTCGGATCCGGCAGATATGTGTCAGGTCTTTTACGATGTCCGGCATCTTGTCTTCAACCCATTGCTGAATTTCCGGCAGACCGACCTTATTTTTATTCAGGAATTCGTCCATATATCATTCTCTCCCCATCAAAAATCGTTCATTCACTACTTTTCTGTTTATGATATATCCACCCGCATACCTTTACTTTTCTTACTCTTTCCGTTATAATTTTCCGGAAAGCAGGTAGTTAAACAACCGCATATTACTGAACTTTTATGCACTTTATTACTTTATTCTTCATTTATTGATTTACTATTATTATAATTATACAAAGTACCGGCTTCCTATCATTAAGGAGATAAAAACTATGCAGAAACAATCATTCCAGCGCTTTCCTATCCGATACAGGCCCTATGATTTTCCCGCCCGTTTTCCGGTTCTTGCTTTTCTCGGAGAAAACTGGACCATTTCTGTGGATTCTCCGGAATATCTTCATTTCCATAACGGACTGGAAATCGGGCACTGCATTCGGGGAAACGGGCAGGTGTTTATGACCGGGCGTTCTCCCTCTGTTTATGAAACAGGGACGTTCAGCATCCTCTTCCCTCAGGTTCCTCATATGGCTGTCTGCGGTACACAGGAAAGCCAATGGGAATATATCTATATCGATCCCATACGTTTTCTGGAATCGGCTGCGGACTGCGGTTCCGATATCTGGCAGATTTTCTATATGCTGCAGGAAATCCCCGTGATCATACAGGAGGATACTTTTCCTCTGCTGTTTTATTTTCTGTCACGAATTTTTCAGGAATTCCACGAAAAAAAGCCTCTGTATCAGCAGGCTGTCCATGGTCTTCTGTTCTCTTTGTTTTCTGAAATCAACCGTATCACTATGGCGGCTTCGGCGGGGCATACAGCGGAATCAGAGGATGGGTATTCCTATATCCGCAATGCCCTTACCTTTATATATGGGCATTATGAGGAAGCTTTTTCCGTACGGGAGCTGGCCTCCCACTGCTGTATCAGCGAAAGCCATCTGCGGCGGCTGTTTAAAAACATGGTGGTAATCAGCCCTCTGGAATGTCTGCAGCATTACCGTATTCAGCAGGCCTGCCATCTGATTCACCTGAACCAGAAGCCTGTGAACAGTATTGCCAGGCAGGTGGGGTATGTCAGTCTTTCCAGCTTTAACCGGCAGTTTCAGCAGTATATGCATATGTCTCCTTCTGAGTGGAAGAAGGAGCATCTGTCGGAGGCGACGGAGCATGAGGTGCGGTCTTATGAAGATAACAGTACGCGGCATATCTTTCAGTTTTGACGGCGGGGGAGCGGGAAAAACGCATCCGCCGCAGGGTCTGCTCTCTGTTTTCCGGCCCGCCTTTTCCTTCCTCCCCGGGCGGCGGTGGGTGTGGGTACGGATCCAGCCTCAAAAAAGGGATGTTTCTAAATGTTCCGTTTTGCCGGGAGGCTGCCAACGCGGCAAAACTCCTCACCAGCGACTAACGTCGGCTGG